>Ga0302279_10000212_pt1 | contig 83369 bp, 75 predicted proteins | sample III_Bog_N3_3_FD_194541 | JGI IMG/M metagenome (GOLD analysis project Ga0302279, IMG submission 194541) | Peat permafrost microbial communities from Stordalen Mire near Abisko, Sweden - III_Bog_N3_3 | ecosystem: Environmental > Terrestrial > Soil > Wetlands > Peat | place: Sweden: Abisko...
TGGCCGCGCTGGCCCCGCTGGTGCCGGTCGAGCGGAGCGAGGTCGCCCAGTACAAGCAGCAGGAGCAGATGTACCGGGCCAACGACCAGATCATCAAGTCCGATCTGCGTCCCAAGCTGGATTTCAACGCCGCGTATGGCTACCAGACCGGCGCTTCGTCCGACCTCTTCAAGGAACCGTACGACACCTGGAAGGTGAACCTGTCCCTGCGGGTGCCGCTGTTCGACGGGATGCGCACATCGGGCAAGCGGGCCCAGAACCGGGCCCAGCTGGAGCAGGTGCTGGAGGCCCGGGTGGACCTGGAGCGCAACCTGGCGGTGGAGCAGAGCACGGCCGAACGCGAACTGCGCAAGGCGGTGGCCTTCCAGGACGCGGCCCAGGCGGCCCACACGGCGGCCCTGGAGGCCCTGCGCACCAGCCGCGAAGCCTTCGACCAGGGGCTCATCACCTCCCTGGATCTGCTCACCGCCGAACGCACCGAACGCCAGCAGGAAAGCCAGCGCAAGCGGGCCGAGCTGGCCATCTGGAGCGCGCTGTTCGACTACCGCCGGGCCTGCGGCCTGGCGCCACTCTGACACGCCTGCCAGGCTGCCCGCCCATACCCGCTGCACCTGCTTCCCGAACCGGATCGAGGTATCCCCATGAGCCAACGGAATAACATCCTATATGCGAGCCTGGCGGCCCTGCTCATCGCCGGCGCCATCGGCACGCACCGCTACCGGCGCGGCCAGGAACTGGGCCAGCAGCGGCTGGAGAAGGCGGCCGGGCTGGTGCCGGTGACCCTGGTCGGGGTGGAGGCGCACGCCTTCCGCAACAGCGTCCCGTTCACCGGCACGCTGTTGGCGGTCAACCGGGCCGAGCTCAAGGCCGAGGAATCCGGCCGGGTGACCCGGGTAGCGGTGCAGGAGGGCGACCGGGTGCGCGCCGGCGCGCTGCTATCCGCCCAGGATGAAGAGGAACTCCAGCTGGCGGTGCAGACCGCCGCCGCCCAGCTGAGCGAGGCGCGGGTGCAGGCCGAGCAGGCCGGGCGCGACAACGACCGGGCCCAGGCCCTGCTGGAGAAGCGCAGCGTGACCAAACAGTCCGCCCAGCAGGCCGAGACCAGCTACCACGCGGCCATGGAGGTGGTGCACGCCGCCGAAAGCAGCCTGGGCCTGGCCCAGAGCCGCCTGCGCAAGTCGCGCATCACCGCCCCCTTCGCCGGGGAGGTGGCGCAGCGCCTGGTGCAGCCCGGGGAGGTGCTGGCCCCGGGCCAGACCGCCTTCAACCTGGTGGACAACCGGACCCTGGAGATCCAGGCCGATCTGCCCGCCGAGGCCCTGGCCCGGATCCAGACCGGGATGACCGCGGACTTCCACATCGCCGGCTTCGAGCAGACCTTCCACGCCACCCTCACCCAGATCAGCGGCTCGGTCCAGCAGGACGGGCGCACCCTGCGGGTGCGGCTGCGGCTGGCCAATCCCGGCGATCAGCTGAAGAGCGGCCTGTTCGCCGAAGGCCGGATCCTGGCCCCGGGCGCCACGCCGCATCCGGCGCTGCCGGCGGCCATCCTCAACACCGTGGGCCGGGACGCGGACGTCTTCGTGGCCGAGGCCGGCGTGGCCCGGCGGCGGCGGATCCTGGTGGGCCAGGACCAGGAGGGCTGGCGGCAGGTTGACGGTCTTCCGATCGGCGCGCAGGTGGTGGCCCAGGGCCAGCACCTGGTGACCGACGGCACGCCGCTGCAGATGGCCGGCGCGGCCGGGACGCCGGCCCAGGCCCAGGGGAACTGACCATGCTGCTTTCCGACCTTTCCATCAAGCGGCCCGTCCTCACCACCTGCGTCATGCTGGGGCTGGTGGTCATGGGCCTGTTCTCCATCCGCGGCCTGGGGCTGGACAGCTTCCCCAAGGTGGACATGCCGGTGGTCACCGTGAGCGTCGCCTACCCGGGGGCCAGTCCCGACGCGGTGGAGCAGGACGTGGTCAAGAAGATCGAAGAGGCGGTCAACCCCATCGAGAAGGTGCGGGAGATCAGCTCCACCAGCCAGGAGGGGCTGGGCACGGTCACCATCCAGTTCCAGATCGAGCGGGACGTGGACCGGGCCCTGGACGACGTGCGCTCCAAGGTCGGCCAGATCCGCCGGGATCTGCCGGACACCATCAAGGAGCCGATCATCCAGAAGTTCGATCCGGCCCAGCTGCCGGTGCTGTCCCTGGTGCTCAAGCCCGACGCGGCGCACCCGGACCTGGGGGCGCGCGAGCTGACCCGGATCGCCGACGAGTTCCTGAAGCGGCGCATCGAGAACATCCCCGGGGTGGGCAAGGCCGAGGTGGTGGGCGGCTCCACCCGGGACGTGCTGGTGCAGGTGGAGCCGCGCAAGCTGGAGGCGCTCGGGCTCACCCTGGCCCAGGTGACCAGCGCCCTGGGCCAGGACACCCAGGCCGTGCCCAGCGGCAACCTGCTCACCGCGACCCGCGAGATCAGCGTCCGGGTGGACGCCAAGGCCCGGCGGGTGGAGGACTTCAGCCATGTGATCGTCGGCAACCGCCAGGGCCGGCCCATCGAGCTGCAGGAGGTAGCCACCCTGGTGGACGGGGCCAAGGAGATGCGCACCCTGGCACGGTTGGACGGCCAGGACGCGGTGGCCCTGGAGATCCAGAAGCAGATCGGCGGCAACACCGTGGCCATGGTGCGGGCGGTGGACGCGGCCATGAAGCGCCTGGCCCCGGAACTGGCCCAGATGGGCGTCACCGCCGTGAAGGCCAAGGACAACTCCAAGTTCATCAACGATTCCGTGGACGACGTGGTGCTCTCCATCCTGCTGGGCGGCGCCCTGACCGTCATCATCGTGTTCTTCTTCCTCAACAGCTGGCGTTCCACCATCATCACCAGCCTCACCCTGCCGGTGTCGGTGATCAGCACCTTCACCGTCATGAAGGCGCTGGACTTCACCCTGAACACCATGACCCTCATGGCCCTGTCACTGGCCATCGGCATCCTCATCGACGACGCCATCGTGGTCCGGGAGAACATCACCCGGCACGCGGAGATGGGCAAGGACCACATCACCGCGGCCCGGGAGGGCACCGCCGAGATCGGGCCGGCGGTCATCGCCACCACCCTGTCCATCCTGGCCGTGTTCATCCCGGTGGCCTTCATGGGCGGCATCGTCGGGCGGTTCTTCTTCTCCTTCGGGATCGTGGTGGCCTTCGCCGTGACCGTGTCGCTGTTCGTGAGCTTCACCCTGGACCCGATGCTCAGCGCGGTGTGGCCGGATCCCGAGCACGCCCCGGGCTACCAGGCCTCCCACCACGGCCACCGGCGCTTCCTCATGCGCGCCGTGGACCGCTTCAACGACTGGCTCACCACCTGGGAGGCCGGCTACAAGGGCGCCATCGTGTGGGCCATGGACCACCGCAAGACGGTCATGGCCCTGGGCTTCGGCAGCTTCTTCCTGGCCATGGGCCTCATCGGCCTGCTCGGCAACAACTTCATGCCCGACTACGATCGGGGCGACTTCCAGGTGGGCTTCAAGGTGGACGCCGCCGCCAGCCTGGCGGCCACCAGGGCCAAGGCCGAGGCGCTGGAGACCCTGATCCGCACCCGCCCCGACGGCAAGCTCAACCCTGAGATCGAGCGGGTCTACACCACCATCGGCACCGGGCTCAACGGCGCCATCACCCAGGGCACCATCTACGTGAAGCTGTCCGAAGGCCACCGGCGCGGGGTGATCCCCATCCGGCGCGAACTGCGCGAGCGCTTCCGCCAGGTGGCGGGGGTGGAGACCGATCTGTCCGCCGTGTCCGATTTCGGCGACAGCAAGCCGGTGGCCCTGGCCATCATGAGCCCGGACCGCCACCTGGTGGACGAGGCCGAGCCCAAGGTGCTGGCGGCCCTGCGCAGCGTGGACGGCGCGGTGGACGTCACCAGCAGCCGGGACCAGGGCAAGCCGGAGCTGCGCCTGGCCGTGGACCGCCAGCGCGCCTCGGACCTGGGCGTATCGCCCGGCGCCGTGGCCGACCTGGTCCGGCCCCTGGTGGACGGCGTGGACGTGGCCAAGTACGAGGACCCGGGCACCGGCGAGCAGTACGATGTCACCGTCCGGCTGTCCGACCAGGGCCGGTCCCGGGCCGAGCAGCTGGAGACCATGACCGTGAGCTCCACCAAGAAGGACGCCCAGGACCGCAACCTGCAGATCCAGCTCAGCAACGTGGCCCGCTTCGAGGAGACCACCGCCCCGGCCCGGCTGGAGCGGCGCAACCTCATGGCCCAGACCCTCATCACCGCCAACGACGAAGGCCGGACCCTGCAGGAGGTGGTGGACGACACCGGCCTCAAGCTGGCCCAGCTGCACGCCCAGGGCGCCCTGCCGCCGGGGGTGGAGGCGGACTTCACCGGCTCGGCCCGGGACAACAAGGAGACCGCCGGCTACATGGGCACCGCCATGCTCATGGCCGTGGCCTTCATCTACCTGGTGCTGGCCAGCCAGTTCGAGAGCTTCAAGCTGCCCATCACCATCATGCTGTCGCTGCCGCTGTCCATGGTGGGCCTGGTGCTGATGCTGCTGGTCACCGGCGACTCCATGAGCATGATGACCAGCATCGGCCTGATCCTGCTCATGGGCCTGGTGACCAAGAACGCCATCCTGCTGGTGGACCGGGCCCTGCAGAACATGCGGGAGCGCGGGATGAGCCGGCGCGACGCCCTGATCGAGGCCGGCACCACCCGGCTGCGGCCGATCCTCATGACCAGCCTGGCCATGATCGGCGGCATGCTGCCGCTGTTCCTGGCCATCGGCTCCGGCGCCCAGATGCGCGCGCCCATGGCCCGGGCGGTGGTGGGCGGGCTCATCACCTCCACCCTGCTGACCCTGATCGTCATCCCGGTGTTCTTCGATCTGCTGGACGGGTTCAGCCTGAAGGCCCTGTGGGCCCGGGTCCGAAGGCGGTAGGCAGCATGAGTAGACCTGTCAATCCCGGACCTTGGTGAAGCGCGCTTCATAGCTCAGGGTCCCTCGAGGGTCGCCTTGTCCCAACCAGGATCCGGGCCAAGGTGAGCAGCCCCGCGCCCCCCAGGAGGGCTCCCAAAGCCACCACTCCGGACCATCCGAATCGGACGAAACCAAGAACGGCTCCCATGCTGCCCGCCGTGCTCCCCAGGAAACAGCACGTCATGTAGGCGGCATTCAGCCGGCTCTTGGCGGAAGGGTGGTTTCGGTAAAGCTCGGCCTGATTGTTGATATTGATTGCCTGGAGCGCCAGGTCAAGCCCCAGGACGCCCAGAATAAAGGCGATGAGGGAAACCTTGCCAAGGGCCAAAGGGATCCAGGAGAGAAGCAGGAGTGCACCACCGAGTCCTGCCACCCAGACTCCGCGTCCACGGTCCACAAACCGGCCGGCGCCGTTCGCCGCCAGAGCCCCGGCCGCGGCCGCCAACCCGAAGAGGCTGATGGTGCTCGGCGAAAACCCATAGGGAGGGCCAGCCAGTAGGAAGGACATGGTCGTCCAGAGGGCGCTAAATGAACCGAAGGCGCAGGCCCCCAGGACTGCGTGGAATTTGAGCGATGGCTCATCCCGGAAGAGGGTGACCACCGACCAGACCAGCCGAGGGTAGGACAGCCCCGCCGGGGCATGGTACCTGGGCAACGCTCGGCGAAGCATCACGGCCGTCGGGAGAAAGAGGGCAGCGGCAAGCCAGTAGACGGCGCGCCAGCCGCCAAGATCTGCCAGGGCACCCGCCGCCGTCCGCCCCAACAGGACCCCCAGGAGCAGGCCGCCCATCACCTTCCCCACCACCTTCCCCCTATCCTCGGGGGCGGCCAGAGTGGCCATGAAGGGAATCAACACCTGGGCCACCACTGACGCCAATCCGGTTATAGCGGTGCCCGCCAAGACCATGGGCAGGGTGGTGGAAAGGGCCGTCAGAAGCAATCCTCCCCCGGCCACCAGGACCAGAGCCATGATCAGGCAGCGGCGCTCCAACAGGTCCCCCAAGGGAACGACCAACAGCAGGCCCAGGGTGTACGCCATTTGAGCCACCGTAGGAATGGCACCCACCTGGCCCGGCGACAGCTGCAAATCCACAGCAATGATGGGCAGCAGGGGTTGGGCGAAGTAGTTGCTTGCCACGGTGAGGCCCGTGGCAAGGGCCACCATATGAATAAGCCACGGAACAGGAAGGCCCTTGCGGGAAACTGGAAGGTTCATGGAAGTGGAAGAGGAGGAATCCACAGGTGTTCTCCTGGGCCCCGGGGGGATGCCCGGGTCTGCCACCACCTTCCAATGCGCCCTGAGAGGGCAAAGGTTCAAATGTGCCCATCGAGGAACGGGGATGAACCCGCCGAAGGAAACCCGGTAGACTCGGAAACCCGATCCGTCGCATCCAGCAATCTTCAGGAAGCCGCCATGCCCGCAACCGCACCCAGAGAGGCCCCGGGGCCTCCGCTCCCAGAGGGCCTCTTTGAGATGGACGGCCTTTTGTGGCTTTCCCATTGCGTGGACGGCCCGATGCCCAGCGCGGTCGCGGAGCCATTGGTCCGTATGGTAAGGAAGGAAATCTGCCCCTGGAACATGGACTGGGAATCGGACTTCCTGGCTACCCAAAAGAATCTCCGAGCCGCTTGCGCCCGTCTGGTCAACGGGGTCCCGGAGGACATCAGCCTGTCGCCCTGCACCTCCACGGGAATTCAGACCGTGGCTCAGGGCTTTCCCTGGCGGGAGGGGGACGAGGTGCTTCTGCCTATGGGGGAGTTCCCGGCCAACGCGATGCCATGGGAGGCATTGAGATCCCGCGGTGTGACCTGCCGGGCCATCCCCCTTTGGAAGGGGCAAAAGGCTGGGGGGGAAGCCCTGGAAACCCTCCCGCCGGCCCTGGGCCAACGCTCCTTCGAACAGGCGCTCCAGGATGCGATTGGACCTCGCACCCGGATGATCGCGGTCTCCTGGGTCCGCTTCCAGGATGGCCTCATGCTGGACCTGGAAAGCCTGGGGCGGCTCTGTCAAAGGGCGGGGGTTCCCCTGGTGGTGGATGCCATCCAAGGGATGGGAACCTTCCAGCCAGACCTGCGGGGTGTCAGCGCCCTGGCGACCGGGGGGCACAAGGGCCTGCTTGGCCCCCAGGGCCAGGGTTTTCTGTGGAGCCGGGCTTCCTTCCGGGCCGAACTCGCGCCCACGGGCACGTGGCTGTCCATGGGCGCCGCCTTTTCCCAGGAGGGAACCCAGGGTGCGGCCATGGCCACATGGGCGGAGGACGGCCGGAAACTGGAGCCGGGAAGCCCTTCGATTCTCGGGAGCGCCGCCCTCCTGGCCTCCCTTGAGGTACTGCGGGTGCCCGGCATCCCGGCCATCCAGCAGCATGTGATCGGGCTGCAGACCCGACTGCTGGACGCTTTGCATCACCACCCGCTTTGGCGCCCCGAGGCCGAGCGGCTGCTGGCGCTGCGCAGGCATGATCGCCTGGGGGCAATCCTCAGCTTCCACCATTCGGCGGTGGGCATGGCAAGGCTGAAAAACCACCTGGTGGAGGGGACCCACCGCCGTATCCGGTCCAGCATCCGGGAAGGATACCTTCGCTTGGCCTTCCATGGCTGGCACGCCGAACAGGACCTGGAACGCGTTGTCGACTGGATGACCAGCTTCTGACCTGGCGGTTTGAGGGTGGGGAGAAGCCACCACACGAGCAAACGAACTTTCGTGGGTCCCGGGCGGTCACCCTGTTGAACCGTGGTGCAAGGTGCACGCCTGGACGTTCTCAGGTCTGATAGCTGGTCATGATCCCTGTTCGAACAGAAGGAACCAATCAAGGCCGGATCGCATCCGGTAAACAACCATCCGGGCGCTTGGGGAAGGGGCATGGATCAATCGCACGGTGGTCACTTACGCTGGGAGACGATGTGGACTACCTGGGAGAGCTGGCAGCTGTCGGTACCGCCGTCCTTTGGGCATCTAATTCCGTTTTCTTGACCTTAGCTGGCAAACGCGTGGGGTCCCAGACCGTCAATGCCGCTAGGCTCTTCCTGGCGCTGGGCGTGATGGTTCTTCTGCACTTGGTCCTGTACGGTACGTCCTTCCCCCTCCACATCGGATGGACCGGCCTCATGGCCCTGGGGCTTTCCGGACTCGTTGGCCTCGCGCTGGCGGATGCATGCTTGTTCGAGTCCATGCTGATCCTCGGTCCGAGGGTGGCCCTTGTGCTGACAACTCTTTCCCCAATCTTCAGCACCTTTCTGGCCTGGGCCATCCTCGGCCAATCCCTTTCCTTGATGAAGCTGGGGGCCATTCTGGGGACCAGCGTCGGGGTCGCTTGCGTGGTCTGGGAGCGGGCTCCGGGCGCGGCCAAGGATCTGCGCCGGACCCAAGCCTGGGCATTCGGGGTTTCACTGGGAATCGGAGCGGCCCTTGGCCAGGCCGTCGGGTTGCTACTCAGCGACATTGGCATGGCAGGCGGGCTACCGCCCATTTCCGCCAACCTCATCCGGCTCACGGCTGGCACCGCCGCCATCACCCTGTGGATCGTGTTCCAGATGAAGTTCAAAGACAACGTCCAGCGCTTAAGGGACCGCCGTGCATTCCTGCTCATCGTGGCGGGCGCCGCCACCGGCCCGGTCCTGGGGGTTCTCCTGGCCCTGTTCGCCATCACCCATGCGCCCATGGGGGTCGCCGCCGCGCTCATGTCCCTTTCCCCGGTATTCCTTCTTCCTGTCTCAGCCTCCTTCTTCAAGGGAAAAGTGACTCTTATGGGCATCGCCGGCACCATCCTTTCCATTGTGGGCGCCTGCGCCCTTGTCTTCGCCTAGAGGCAACCATGAAGGCAACCGTCCTTGTCGCCGGGCTTGCGCTGTCGGCCCAGGAGCCGCCCCAGGCTTTCGTCAACGCTCGAATCCTGACCATGGAGGGTCCCGAGCTCCAACGGGGAACGCTGGTGGTGGGGAATGGGAACCAAGAAAGGGCCCCAGACATTCAATCCCGGTAGGAACCCGAATCAACACCCATGATCCGCACAAGGGGAATAGGGCATGATTTACAGATCGATAGTTGAATTAACGGGGAATACGCCTCTGGTTCAATTGAAAAATCATGAACCATCGGCCCAGTCTGACATCTATCTGAAGCTGGAATGGACCAACGCGGGTGGAAGCATCAAGGACCGCATCGCCCTGAGCATGATCGAGGATGCGGAGGCGCAGGGCCGATTGAAGCCCGGCATGACCATCGTGGAATCCTCCTCGGGCAATACGGCCATTGGACTGGCGATCCTTTCCGCCATCCGCGGCTATCGCTTCATTGCCGTTTGCGATCGCTTCCTGCCGCCGGGGAAGAAATACAAGCTCTGGGCCTATGGAGCCAGCATTGCCTTCCTGTCGGAGACGCCGGAAGGCGAGGATACCGTCGAGATGAGAATCGAGGTGGCCAGACGTATCGCGGATCAGGTGCCGGGTGCCATCACCCTCAACCAGTATGACAATCGCGCCAACCAGGAGTGCCACTTCCGGACCACGGGGCGGGAATTGCTGAGGGACATGAACGAGAGGTTGGACGCGTGCGTGGTTTCCATGGGTACGTGTGGTTCTATTTCCGGCATTGGCGCCGCTCTCAAAGCGATTTCGGGGGATGTCCTGGTGGTCGGTGTGGAGCCGTTCGGATCGGTGATCTACGGGGGTGAGCCCGGACCCTACCTGGTGTCGGGAGGAGGCCTCTCCTTCGTACCCGGAAACCTGAACCGGAGCGTCGTGGACCGGGCGGTGAAGATTGCTGATCTGGACGCCTTCCGGGCAGCCCGGGACCTGGCCCGCACGGAAGGCATCATGGTGGGCGGGACCGGAGGCTTGGTGGTCAGGACCTGCCGTGACCTCGCCGTGGAACTGGGGCCCGGTAAACGGATCGTGGGCATTTTGCCGGATTCAGGCGACCGCTACCTGGAATCCATCTATTCAGATGCCTGGATGCGTGAGCATGGCTTGCCTCTCGCCATGCATCGCGATCAGACCGAACCGCCCCTTTTGGCGGCCATTGAGAAGGAAGGATGCACCCTGGATGAATACTGACTTTTCCCACGCGCTCCTGCTGCATTATAACCAACGTCACGCTCCCCACATCATTCGGTGGCTGAAGGAAGCTTTTGGGTGCAAGGTCACCTGCCTCATTGTGGATCTCGGGGAGATTCGCGATCCCGCCGGCATCGTGGCAAGTCTCATCGCCGCCGGGGCCGAAGAGGCCATCCATCTGGACGCGCGCGTTCGCTTCGCGGACGAGGTGATCGCCAGGGCCATCAAGGCCAATGCGGTCTATGAAGGCGGCTATCACCTGAGCGCCGCTCTGGCGCGCCCCCTGCTGGCCATGGAGGCCACCGCCTGCTGTCGATCCATGGGCATGGACGTGGTGGTCCACGGATTCAGGGGAAACGACCAGGTCCGCATGGAGATGGGGTTCCAGAGCCTGGGCCAACCCAGCATCGCCGCCTTGGCCAGGATGAACCTAGAGGACGCGGTGGTGGACGCATATGCCAGGGAACATGGGATTCCCGAGGTGTTCGGTACCCTGAACCCCTACTCCACCAGCGAAAACCTCTGGGGAAAGTCCATCGAATGCGGGCCCTTGGAAAATCCCTGGCACGAAGCTCCCCGGGAAACATGGTCCTACGTCAAGCCTGTGGAATCGACTCCCCTTGAAGCGGCTTATCTGGAAATCGGCTTCGAGGCTGGCATTCCCGTCGCCCTCGATGGGGAACGCGCCGCCCTTGGAACCCTCGTGGAGCGCCTTAACCAGACCGCATCCGAACATGGCGTGGGCCGCACCGACATTGTGGAAAATGGCTTCGTGGGCCTGAAGTCCCGTGCCATCTATGAAAGTCCGGCCGCCCACTGCCTGATCCTCGCCCATGCGGACCTGGAAGGCTTCACCTCGAACTGCCACGAAGCCGCCTTCAAGCGGCTTGTGGATGCCCGGTGGACCGATATGGTGTATTGCGGACGCTGGTTCGACCCGGCCATGGCCCACCTGAACGCCTACATCGACAGCCAGAACCGGTTCGTCACGGGCTCCGTCCGCCTGAAGCTGCACCGGGGCAGCGCCAGGGTGGTGGGACGCCGCTCCGCATGCGCCGTGTATGACCCCGATCGAGCCATCTACCAATTTGGCCATGGGTTCGCCAAGGCGGATGCGAGCGCGACAGCCTCGCTGGCCAACCTTCCAACCATGGCGCTCCGCGCCGCACGAGGAGAATTCGCATGAGAATCCGACGGCTTCTGATGTGCAAGCCAACCTACTTCGACATCGACTACGTCATCAATCCATGGATGGACCTTGCCACCAGGGTTGACAAAATGAAGGCGGAGGACCAGTGGGCGAACCTGGTCGCCACTCTCGAGGACTTGGACGTCCAGATCTCGTACATCGATCCCCAGCCTGGGTTGGCCGACATGACCTTCTCGGGCGACGCGGGAATGGTGCGCGGACAGAAATTCGTAGTCAGCAATTTCCGCCATCCCCAACGGCAGCCCGAGTCCCACTACTACGAGGCATGGATGAGGAACCATGGCTACGAGACCCTGCGGATACCCCAAGGAATCCATTTCGAGGGCCTGGGTGACATCCTTCATTGGGGCGATTCGATCCTGTTCGGGTACGGCCCGCGCTCCGACAAAAGGGCCATCGATCACATCAAGGCCCTGTTGCCGGATCTCCAGGTCCTTGGGGAGCTCCACATCAAGGATCCCGACTTTTTCCATCTGGCCCTTGCGGCCTGCCTGATCGACCACGAATCCATCCTGTATTACGCGGAAGCCTTCACGGACGAAAGCCGAAGGTTCCTGAATACACGGTTCCCCAACGCGATCCCCGTCTCTGGCCTGGACGCCAAGGACTATTTCGTCTGCAACAACATTTCCATCAACCACAACCTTCTTGTGGACAACTGCTCCACATCCGTTGAGCGGCAACTGGAAAAAGCCGGCTTTCAGGTCATCAAGTGCGACATGAGCGAATTCAAGAAGAGTGGTGGAAGCCTCCGCTGCCTCGTTCTCAACCTCGACTGACCCAAATCCAGCACCGGAGAAAACCAATGGACACCATATCCAACAGCTACGTCCTGGGCATCAATAGCGCTTATCACGAATCCTCCGCGGCCCTGCTGAAAGCCGGGAAACTCGTAATGGCCGTGGAAGAGGAGAGATTCACCCGCGTCAAGCACACCAAATCGCCCAGCGTGGCGAACCCCCACGAGTTGCCCTTCGGCGCCGTCAATGCCTGCCTTGCGAAGGCCGGCATTGCTCTTGAGGATGTGGCCCACGTGGGGTACTCCCTGGTTCCCGAAGTCCGCTTCATGAACACCGAATTCAAGGAGGGCGTGAAACCTGGCTCCTGGGGCTCCCTGGAGGGGGAAACACTTTTTAGCCAAAACCTCAATAAAATTCCGCACATATTGGGGGGCATGGGATTCAAGGGAGGCTTCCATTGGATGGAGCACGACCGCTGCCACGCGGCCTCCGCATTCCTGGTCTCCCCCTTTCAGGAAGCGGCCGTGGTTTCCCTGGACGGAATTGGCGAAACCGCTTCGACCGGAATTTACCGGGGGGAGGGCAACCGGCTGGAATTGTTCAAGAAGATTCACTACCCTCATTCCCTTGGCTTCCTCTGGGAAAAATTGTGTATGTTGCTGGGGTTTTCCGACACAGACGCCTGCAAGGTCATGGGCTTGGCCGCCTATGGTGACCCTGCAACCCTCCGCCGGGAGATGGATACCCTCGCCTGGGCGGAGGAGGGTGGCGAATTCCGGGTGGATGGGGAGCGCTTGCGCTTCCGGAACGACGATTTCGAGGGCTTGGAATCCCTGTTCGGCATTGCTCGGAGGAAGCGCGGCGAGGGACTCTCCACCCTCCACAGGAATCTGGCAGCCGCCCTTCAGGACCTCACCAACAGGATCGTCGCGGGAATCGTCGTAGAGGCCTGTCGGAGGTCCGGTTCCCGGAATCTGTGCCTGGCGGGGGGAGTGGCCTTGAACTGCGTGGCCAACAGCTACCTGCTGAGTCAAGGGGTCGCAGGTAACATTTTCATCCAGCCTGCCGCGAACGACGCGGGCACTGCCCTGGGAGCGGCCCTGCTGGTATGGACCCAGAAAATGGGCCAGGAACGGACCGAAGCCCTGGAACACGCATACTGGGGCCCTTCCTTCGAGGACTACGACCTGGAACGTGCCCTGGAGAACGAGGGGTTGGTGTATGAGCGGATGGAGGATGTAGAGAATTGCGTGGCCGCCCGGCTTGCCCAAGGTGACGTGGTTGGGTGGTTCCAGGGGGCCATGGAGTTCGGCCCCCGAGCACTGGGAAACCGCAGCCTTCTGGCCGACCCTCGCAACCCCGCCATGCGGGACATCCTGAACGTCAAAGTGAAGCATCGGGAAATCTTCCGACCCTTCGCCCCCAGTGTCCTTGACGAGGAAGCCAGGGATTGGTTCGACCTCATACCCGAACAAATGCCCCATGAATACATGCTCATGACCACCCCCATTCGGCCCGAGCGCATCCCCTTCATTCCAGCGGTCACCCACGAGGATGGCACCGCTCGCATTCATCTGGTCAAGAAACATGTCAATCCCAGGTACCACAAGCTGATTTCCAGGTTCCACGCCCTGACCGGTGTCCCTTTGTTGCTCAATACGTCCTTCAATGACGACGAGCCGATCGTCTGCACCCCGGCCGATGCCATCGATACCTTCAAGAAAACCGCCATCGACTATCTGGTCCTTGGCGACTTCATGGTCGACCGCCGCCGCCAGCGCGGCTTTACCCGTCCCACCCAACCCATGGAGAGGGAATTAACATGAGCCTAGAAGCGGACACCGTTGTCATTGTGGAACCTTATCGCTCTGGAAGCCACTTGGCGGACATCGCTATGGCCCGTGGATTCCGCTGTATCGGCATCGAGAGTGACTATACAATCCCTGAATTCATTAAAGCTACGTCCGACCTAGGGAAGCTGGAGCGGCACATTCGCCATGCAGACCTGGAGGCTACCCTTCCAACCCTGGACCCCCGGTCGATCGCCGCAGTTTTGGCTGGAGCGGAGACCGGCGTAGAACTTTGCGAGCGACTGGCCTCCCAGTGGGGACTGCCTTCAAATGCTCCCCACACCAGCCACCTGCGGAGAAACAAGTTCCACATGCTGGAGGCGGTGAAAGCTGCTGGTCTCGCAGCTCCGACTCAGACACGGGTGAGGGATGTGGAAACCGGGCTCCGTTGGGTGAGCGAACAGGAGGGCCTGCGGTGGCCTGTCGTTGTTAAGCCTTTGAGTAGCGGCGGGACAGACGGATTGCACTTCTGCGAGAACGCAAAAGAGGTGGCCGAGGCCCTGCGGCGCCACTTGGGCCAGCCCTCATTGTATGGCCCCATCAACCATGAAATGTTAATCCAGGGCTTCTTACCGGGAACCGAATACGTGGTGAACACCCTATCCTGGAACGGGGAACATCGTCTCGCAGACGTGTGGCAATACCACAAGCGGCTCGTGCCGGGAGCCGGAAGCATTTATGACTGGCAGGAACTCCTTCCCATCGAAGGCGAGGTCCAGCACCACCTGTTCGGGTATGTCCGCAAGGTATTGGACGCCGTGGGGATCACCCACGGCCCAGGGCACTGTGAGGTGATGCTGACGCCCCAGGGGCCGGTCCTTGTGGAACTGGGCGCCCGGGTTCAGGGAGGTGTCAACCCTGATTTCCTCCATGCCTGCCTGGGAGCAAATCAGCTTGGGATGACGGTGGACCTACTCTGTGCCCGGGGGGACTGGTCCCGGGTCCAGATGCCCTCGGCCCGGCTCCAGAGACATGGGGTCTGGTTCAACGGCATCGCGGCTAGGGACGGTTGGGGGCGGGAGGTGCAGAAACTGGAGAGCAAGATCCGTGGCCTTCGCAGCTTCTTCTCCGTCAAACTCCTGGTGGAAGAAGGGGGGCCGGTGACCCGCACTGTTGATCTCGCCACCTGCCCCAGCGTCGTTTTTCTGATGCATGCCGACCCGCAAATCATCCAGGAGGACTACTGCGCCCTGCGCACGCTCGAACAGGAACATTTTGTCTGAGCCTCGCGCCCTAACACATTGGGTGGGCCTTCCTTTTTCCATGCACACAAAAAAAGGTGAACGAATCGCGGCGTCCAGCAGGGAATAGGGCCTTTAGCATGGCCCGAAAAAGCACGACCACGACCCGGCAGCTTCCGCCCCCTCGCGAAGGTGGAACCCGTTCGCTGCGTGGGGCTGGTTCCTTCCGCTCCCGGCAGTCGCGCATGCGACTGACCGGGAGCGAACGGTGCGCCCGGTCGGGACCCGGACGACCGGTTCAGATCTTCGCCAGCGCCCGGTAGGCCTCCAGGAAGTCCGAGGGCTGGGGCAGGATCCGGTCCTCCATGTCCGGGTGGTAGGCCACCCAGGTGTCCTTGGCGGCCAGCCGGCGGACCGGGGCGTCCAGCTCGAAGAACAGCTCGTCGGCGATGCGCGCGGCCAGTTCGGCGCCGTAGCCCCAGCTGAGGGTGTCCTCGTGCGCCACCAGCACCCGCCGGGTGCGGCGCACGGTGGCGGCGATGGCGGCCCAGTCGTAGGGGTTCAGGCTGCGCAGATCCAGGATCTCCACGTCGAGGCCCTCGGCCTCGGCCTGCCGGGCGGCCTGCACGGCCCGGTGCACCGTGCTGCCGAAGGTGATCACCGACAGATCGCGGCCCGGGCGCACGATGCGCGCCTTGCCGAACGGGATCATGAATCCCGGGCCGGGATCCGCGCCCTTGTTGTGGGTCTGGCGGTATAGGTGCTTGGGTTCCAGGAACAGCACCGGGTCGTCGCAGCGGATGGCGGTGCGCAGCAGACCGGCGGCATCCACCGCCCGGGAAGGGCAGACCACCCGCAGTCCGGGGATGTGGGTGAACACGCTTTCCCCGCACTGGCTGTGGTAGATGGCGCCGCCGTTCAGGTAGCCGCCGATGGGCACCCGGATCACCACCGGCGCCTTGAAGTGGTTGTTGCTGCGCCAGCGGATGGTGGCGAGCTCGTCGCGGATCTGCTGCATGGCCGGCCAGATGTAGTCGAAGAACTGGATCTCCACGATGGGCTTGAAGCCCCGCGCGGCCAGGCCGATGGCCCGGCCCAGGATGGTGGCCTCGGCCAGGGGGGCGTTGTATACCCGGTGCGAGCCGAAGGCCCGCTGCAGCCCGTGGGTGGCCTTGAACACCCCGCCCTTGCCCTTCACCTGGTCCAGGATCTCCTCCCGGGAGGCGTCCGCCACGTCCTGGCCGAACACCAGGAGGGTCGGGTCCCGGGCCATCTCGGCGTGCAGGGTGCTGTTGATGAGATCGATCATGGTCTTGGGGACGGCCTCGCCTTCGGGGGCGTCGGCATCGGCCTCGGTGTCGAAATCCGGCCCGGTGGGGTCCACGGTCTCGCTGTACAGGTGGCGCAGGCCGCTGTCGGCGGCGGGCGGGGCGGCCCGCTCGGCCTCGGCCCAGGCCTGGTCCACCTCGGCCTGGATCTCCGCCTGGAGTTCGCCCAGCCCGGTCTCGGTCAGATCGCCCTCCGCCACCAGCCGGGCCGGGTAGACCACCATGGGGTCGGTGCGGGCCTCCTGGTCGCGCTGGGCCGGGAGCTTGTAGTGCTGCTCGTCGTCCGAAAGGGAATGCGAATAGGGCCGGCTCACCCGGGCCCGGACCAGGGCCGGGCCCAGCCGGGCACGGGCGTGGCGCACGGCCCGGTCCATGGCGGCGTGGCTGGCCACCGGGTCCAGCCCGTCCACCCCGTCCAGCACCAGCAGGCCGTGCGGCTCCCAGCCCCGGAGCAGGGCGGCCGCGTCGGCCCCGGGATACTGCACCTCGGTGGGGGTGGAGATGGCGTAGCCGTTGTCCTGGATCAGGAACACCACCGGCAGGCGGAGGTTCACGGCGCTGTTGATGCTCTCCCAGAACTCGCCCTGGGCCGCCGAACCGTCGCCGAGGGTCACCAGCACCACTTCGTCCGAGGCGATGTCCAGCCGCGCCTGCAGCCCGCCCTGCTCGGCCCGGAGGATGGCCTCGGCGGCCCCCACCGCCTGCAGGCACTGGGAGGCGGTGGGGCTGGAGGTGGAAAAGAGGTTCAGGCGCGGATCGGACCAGTGGCTGGGCATCTGCCGGCCGCCGCTGGCCGGGTCGCTCCCGGCGCCCACCGAGGCCAGGAACATGTCCAGGGCCGATACCCCCAGCCCGTAGGCCAGGGCCCGGTCCCGGTAGTACAGGAAGAACCAGTCATGGCCCGGGCGCAGGCACAGGGCCGCCGCGGCCTGGACCGCCTCGTGGCCGGCCCCGTTGATCTGGAAGAACACCTTGTTCTGGCGCTTGCCGATGATCTCCCGGTCGTCGATCCGCCGCGAGGCGAAGATCGTGCGGTACAGCGCGATCCGCTGTGGGCAGGTCAAGGCCGGATTGTCAGTGCGGATGGCCGCATTCGCCACAATCGCTCCTTCCGCCCCATGGGGGCCCGTTAATTTATCACGACTTAAAAGGTAGGCATCTCGGGATCCGCTGCGGGCCGTACCGGCGGGAAGTTCGGCCGCCGGGGCCGCGGCGGCGGGAAACGGGCGCAGACTGGAGCCTGCAGCCAACTTTTCCCCGAGGAGCCCGCCTTGACGCCCAACGCGTTCGATACCGGCAACCTGGCCTTCATGCTCGTGGCGGCCAGCCTGGTCATGCTCATGACCCCGGGCCTGGCCTTCTTCTACGGGGGACTGGTCGGCCGCAAGAATGTCCTGGCCATCATGATCCAGAGCTTCGTGTCCATGGGCTGGACCACCTTCATCTGGTGGGCCTGCGGGTTCTCCCTGGTGTTCAGCGGCGGCGCGGGCGGGGTCATCGGCGATTTCCGCCTGGCCTTCCTGCACGGGGTCCGGCCGGACAGCCTGATCACCGTCAACGCCGCCACCCCTAATGCCTATACCTTGTCCCTGCTGGTCCTGTTCATCTACCAGATGATGTTTGCGATCATCACCCCGGCGCTGATCACCGGCGCCTTCGCCAACCGGATCAAGTTCCCCGCCTACCTGGTGTTCCTCACCCTGTGGCTGTTCTGCGTCTACTTCCCGGTGGCGCACATGGTCTGGGGCAACGGCCTGTTCGCGCGCTGGGGTGTGCTGGACTTCGCCGGCGGCACCGCCGTGCACACCACCGCCGGGTTCGCCGCCCTGGCCTCGGTGCTCTACGTGGGCCGGCGCAAGGTCATGGACAAGGGCCCGCACAGCATCCCCCTGGTGGCCCTGGGCACCGGCCTGCTGTGGTTCGGCTGGTACGGCTTCAACGCCGGCAGCGAGCTGCGGGTGGACACCACCACCCTGGTGGCCTTCGCCAACACCGACATCTGCGCCTCGGTGGCCGCCATCACCTGGCTGGGCCTGGCCTGGCGCTTCGAGAAGAAGCCCAAGTTCGTGGGCCTGCTCACCGGCGCCGTGGCCGGGCTGGTGGCCATCACCCCCGCCGCCGGCTACGTGAGCCCGGCCGGGTCGGTGGCCATCGGGGTGATCGTCAGCGTGGTGTGCTACCTGGCGGTGGAGCTCAAGAACCGGCTGGGGCTGGACGACGCCCTGGACGTATGGGGCTGCCACGGCGTGGGCGGGGTGGTGGGCTGCGTCTGCACCGGGATCTTCGCCACCCGGGTCTGGAACGCCGGCGGCGCCGAGGGCCTGCTCCGGGGCGGCTACCGCTTCTGCGCCGTCGAGGCGCTCAGCGTGGGGATCACCATGGTCTACGCCTTCGTCTTCAGCTACGCGGCCCTGTGGCTCATCGACCAGGTCACCGCGGTCAAGGTGACCGCGGCCGAAGAGCAGCAGGGGCTGGACGCCTCCCTGCACGGTGAGGAAGCCTATCTGTAGCCTTGCCAAGGCGTAATCCGATGCTTTTTGGGGCTATTCTGGGGGTGCGAGCCGTGCCGGAACCGCAGCCAAGCCCTCGAAGCGTCCCCGACCTCGGCCCAGGCACTGTCCATTCCCGCAAGGAGCCGCCCCTGTCCGATTTGTCGCCGGAGACCGTCCATCCCATCCTGGTGGCCCTGGGCTCCGAGCCCCGGGCCCTGCGCCTGGTGCACACCGGTTTCCGCATGGCCCGGGAGCAGGGGCGCCCCTGGGTGGCGGTGCACGTGGCGGTCCCGGACTGGGAGACCGCGCCGGAGGCCGATCAGGCCCAGGTCTGGCTCCGGGAGGCCCGGGACCTGGGCGCCGAAACCGCCTGGGTGACCGCGGCGACGGTGTGCGAGGGCCTGATCCAGGCGGGCGCCCAGTGCCGGGCCGACCAGGTGGTCATGGGCCACAGCCGGCCCCGGGGCCTGTGGGACCGGCTGGAGCGCTCCCGCGCCCAGGAGGCGCTGCGGCGCAGCCTGGGGGTGCGCATCGTCACCCTGGCCCTGGACCCCGCGCCCGGCGGCCGGGTCGCGCGCAGCGTCGGCCAGCGCCTGGGCGCGGTGCTGGCGGTGGGCGCCATCCTGGGCATGTGCGGCGTGTTCGCCTCGGCCCTGGCGGTGGTGGCCGGCTTCCCCGGCGTGCCGCCGGTGTTCGCCCTGGGCGTGGGCTTCATCGCCCACCGCTGGGGCCGGGCCGGATCGGTGCCGGCGACCGGGGCGGCCCTGGGGCTGGGCGCGCTGCTGTTCCTGCCCGGCCCGCCGTTCCGGGCCGAAGGCTGGACCCGCCTGCTGGTCCTGGCCGGCATCCTGGTGCTGGTGCAGATGGTGGTGCTGCTGGTGGACCGGCTGCACCAGGAGACCCGTTCCCTGCATCGGCGCGAGGCTGAATCGCTGCTGCTGATGATCCTGGGGCGTGCCCTCGGCCGCTGTGCCAGCGCCCGGGAGGTGGCCGAGGTGCTGGCCGAGCGCACCCGGGGCATGTTCCAGGCCCAGGCCTGGCTGCGGGTGCCGGAGCTGGACGACACCTGGATCACCCTGCCGGAGGCCCCGGAACCGCCCGCTTGTCCGCGCCCCAGCGTGCTGCTGCCCCGGTTCGGCCGCGGCGCCAACCGGACCGATCCGTTCGCGCCGCTGTTCCTGGAGGGCTGTTCCTTCGTGGCCCTGGCCGGGCAGGGCGGGGCGGACGGCCTGCTGCAGCTGCGCCTGGAGGGCGGCCGGCCGCTGGCTCCCGACTCCTGGGGCCTGTTCCAGTCCCTGGCGGTGCAGGGCGCCCTGGCCCTGGAGCGGGTCCGGGGCCTGGAAGCGGTGCACCAGGCCCGCCTGGCCACCGAATCCGAGCGGCTGCGCAACACCCTGCTGGGGGCGGTGTCGCACGATCTGCGCACGCCCTTGGCGGCCATCCAGGGGGCCGCCACCAGCCTGCTGCTGCCCGAGCCCCTGCCCGAAGCCACCCGGCTGGATCTGCTGGCCATGATCCGGGATGAAAGCGAACAGCTCAACCGGCTGCTGAGCGATCTGCTGGAGCTCACCCGCCTGCAGAACGGCGCCCTGCGCATCCACAAGGAGTGGCAGCTGCTGGACGAGGTGGTGGGCTCGGCCCTGCAGCGGCTGGAGGCGCGCGGCGGGCCCTTGCCGATCCGGGTGGACCTGCCCGCCAGCCTGCCCCTGGTGCCCCTGGACGGGGCGCTCATGGAGCAGGTGCTCATCAACCTGCTGGGCAACGCCCTGCGCCACGCCCCGGCCAGCCCGGTCACGCTCTGCGCCTGGGAGGAGCCGGGGGCGGTGCAGCTGGCCATCGCCGACCGGGGCCCGGGCATCCCGGCCGAACTGCACCGGCGGGTGTTCGACAAGTTCTTCCGCATGCCCCACGCCCGCAACGACGGCGGAGTGGGGCTGGGGCTGGCCATATGCGGGGCCATCGTGGACCTCCACGGCGGCGCCATCTGGGTGGAGGACCACCCCGGGGGCGGCGCCCGGTTCCGGATCACCCTGCCCCTGGACGGGGCGCCGCCCGAGCCGCTGGAACCCGAACCCTCACCCTTGTCCCTGGATACCCTGCCATGACCCAGCCGCTGATCCTGATCATCGAAGACGAAGCCTCCCTGCGCCGGTTCCTGGTGCCGGCCCTGGCCAACAACGACTACCAGGTGCTCACCGCGGCCACCGGCGCCGACGGGCTGGCCATGGCCCAAAGCCACAATCCGGACATCCTGCTGCTGGACCTGGGCCTGCCCGACCTGGACGGCTGCGAGGTGATCCGGAGCCTGCGCCAGTGGAGCCGCAAGCCGATCATCGTCATCTCCGCCCGCAACCAGGAACAGGACAAGGTGCAGGCCCTGGACCTGGGGGCGGACGACTACCTCACCAAGCCGTTCGGCGCCGAGGAGCTGCTGGCGCGGATCCGGGTCGCCCTGCGGCACGCCACCCAGACCGTGGCCGATACCCAGGTGCTGCAGTTCGGCGGTCTGCGCCTGGACCTGGAGCGCCGCGAGGTGGCCATGGACGGCATCCCGGTGCGGCTCACGCCGCTGGAATACCGCCTGCTGGAGGCCCTGGCCCAGCGCGCCGGCAAGGTGGCCACCCACGCCCAGCTGCTGAACGAGGTGTGGGGCCCGGTGGGTGCCGGCCAGACCCACTACCTGCGCATCTACATGGGCACCCTGCGGCGCAAGATCGAACCGGACGCCACAAGGCCCCGCTACCTGCTCACCGAGCCCAGCATCGGCTACCGGCTGAACGTGGACTGAGGGCTTCCGGCAGACAGGGGGTGGATCCTCCGGGTTCCTGGCCGCATTGGTTTACTAATTATTAGTAATCCTGGGAACCTTGTGGCAACTCGGGCTCACGTTCTTGCCAGAGGCCCGTCGGCGGGTTTCCGATCATGGGCGATGTCCGCCCCCTGGAGCACGTTCCATGCAGCCTGAGTTCACGTTCCTGCCGCGCGCGGCGGCCTTGGGCGCCTATGCCGTGGCCCTGCTGGTGCTGTGCACCCCCGCGTTCGGCACCCCTCCGCCGGTCCCGTCCCAGGCCCTGATCCCGCCCCAGGGGGATGAGGGCAGTCCCGGGGGCGGCCGGCCTGCACCCGCCGCCTCCCCGGTCGCGCTGGAACCCGTGGGGGAAGGCGGTGGCGCCCCCCGTTTGACGGCCTTGCCTGCCCGTGCGGCCCCGAAGGGCGGGCACAAGCGCAAGCCGGCCTCGACCCAAGGGGGGAGCAAGAGACCGCGACCGGAAGCGCCCGCGCCGCCCGCGACCCCCGCGCCGGAGCAAAACCCGCAGGAAAGGCTCTACACGTGTCCTGTCTGCAATCACGAAAGCAAGGGCGTGAGTGCCCGCAGGATCCACATGAGAACGCATGCGGAGGAGAACCCCTACGCTTGCGATAAATGTAGTTATATAGCCACCTATTCTTGGAACATGAAAACGCATAAAACAACCTGTCAAGGGATCCAGAAGGCCTCCAATCCTTCGGAAAATAAAAGAAAAATATCATGTGGATCTTGTGCTTTCACGTGCGTCAGTCGGTCCAGCATGTATACCCATAGAATGACCCATACCGGAGTCAGGCCGCACCAATGCACCCAATGTGGGGCCCGATTCATCAACAGATCTAACTTGAAAAAGCATCAAAAACAGACGAGCCTGACAGGAAACCTGTGGGAATGCGCATCCTGCCTCCATAAATTCCCCACGAAGCGAACCATGGAACGGCATATCCAGCAGGGCTGTCAGAAGGGCCTGCTGAAGCCACAGGCTTCTTCCAGCTCCGCGCCCACGGGGCCGGCGGCACCGGGTGGCGGCGGCGGGGGCGAGGCCCCCGTCAGCAGCCGGTTCGGCAGCGGTCGCCAGCGCGAACCGAAAGCAGGCCCCGTTCCCGTGCTCCACCCCGACGAACTCAATCCATAGCCAGGAGAATGCCTTGTCCCGCCCTGTCCTGCTCGCTGCCTGCGCCATCCTGGGCTCCGCCCTGATGTCCGGAGAGGTGAGCATCAGCAACCGATCGTCGAATACCTGGACCCTGGAAAGGGTGCTGCAGGTCCATGAATCCGCGTTGACCCGCACGCCGACGGCCTGGGACCACTTTGCCATCGCGCCCGGAGTGACGGCGCGCCTGGATGTGCGCGACTCCGGCACCTACGTCTTCAAGGTCCTGGACCTGAACCAGGTGAGCGGTTCAACCCTCACCGTCACCCTGCCCGAAGGCGGGGAGGCCCACCTCACCCTGATCCGGGACCAACCCTCGAGTGCCTCACCGACCACGCAGCCAGCCCTGCGCCTGGAATCCGGGTCCCGAATCGCGATCACCGCGTCGACCTTCACGGCCGCTCCCACGCAGGGAGGCGGGTCGGGCCCCTGGACCCCGCTTCCGCCGCCTCCCGCCCTGCTGCCCCTGCCCAATCCTCCCGGCGAACCCTCGACGGGGGCCCTGCCACCGACGATCCCGCTGGCGACCGTCGAACGGGATCTGCCCGCGGCCACCTCGAGTGAACCCGACAAATCCCCCGGAGAGGCCGGCGGCGCCCCGCGCGGCAGGCGCCCTCCGCCAACCTCGGCTTACGCGCCATCGGGAACCGCCACCAGCTATTTGATCTCCTTCCCTTTCAGCCACGCCGAGCAGGGTGAGCAACGTATTCCAGCAACGTTGGCGGTCCTGGCCGGCACGGAGCTCATCGGCCAGTGCCGGTGCGAAGTGCAACGAAGCGAAATCGCGGTCAAGGACCGTAACCACGAGGTGGCGTTCGACGCGGAGGGACGCTTCGATTTGCAGCGGGAGGGCGGTAGCGCACCGGCCTTCCCGGTCGTGCTGCGGGCCCGGATCCACGCCCGCCCGACCGGATACTGCTCCGTGGTGGAGTCCAAGCAGAAAGGCCGCTACGTCAAACTGCAGTCGGAGACCACGCGCACCAAGGCCAACACCCCGACTGGAATCGCACACGCCCACAACCTGAAAATCGGCTACGAACTCCAGGTGCCCATTCGTTATTCGGACAGGGCCATCACGATCGAATATCGAACGTCCCACAATGAAAGCGTATCGCAAACGGGATGGCGGCTGGTGGTGGGTGCCCCCGGCGGCTGGGTCCCGATCCTCGGGCCGGAGCGCGGCGGGCCGTCATCACTGGCACCCGCAGCTTCATCCCTGCCGCCACGGCCGTCGTCATCATCGTCTTCGTCGTCGTCGTCCCGGCCGTCGCGGCCCTCGGCGCGACCGTCCTCGACGTCGATCCCCGAGGCTGCCGCGCCCGCCCCCGTGGACGGCGCTCCCCGATCCGTCCCGGCGGCCATGCCGGGCAAGCCGCCCCTGGTCCGTTCCTTGCGGTATATCCGCCACGTGCCGCCGTCGGGAGCCCCACCGCTCGAAGACGCGAAGGTGATCGAAACCAGGCAGGTCATCAACCTGTTCCAGAAGAACCAGGTCCTGATCGTGGATCTGGGCAACGACGCCTTTGAAGGCTTTGCCGGCCACATGGAAACCATGCTCTTCACCTGGGAACGGGTGATGGAGAACGTCCAGGATCGAGAGCACAAGCACGGCGGATCGCTTTACGAATCCTGGCGGCAGGCCTGGCACAGCCATGTGCGTGACGTGCTTCCCCCAGACACCCGGGTGCCCCTGCCCTCGCCGCGGCGGGTGCGGCGCGATGACGTCGAGAACCTGACCCTGGCCGAGGCAGGCCTCATGGGCTACACGGTCGTATGGTCGTCGACCTACAGCCATGTGATCATCGGCAAGATCTCCGAGCAGAAACAGTTCGAGGAAAGGGCATGGTGGAAGGAGCACGACGGCAGGCCTTTGACCCGGGAGATCGCGATTGATCTCTTGCGCCGTTACGCCTTCGAACCGCAACCGGGCCGCGGGCGGTGGGTCTCGTTCATGCCGGTTCCGGCCCGGTTCCGGACCCAGCTGGTCGACCACTATGACGCCACGACGGCGGAGGACGATCTGTTCTGAATGCCATGGACCGGATTGTACCCTTGCCTGGGCTCAGTCCGGGAACAGGGTCACCTCCTGGACCTCCACATGGGTCTGCAGCGGATCCACCAGCACCGCCTCGCAGGCCCGCCGGTCCAGCAGGTAGCTGTGATCGTCCGGGGTGTGAATGGGGTCGCCCAGGGGGTCGAACACATAGTTGCCGGCCCCGGCGAAGCGCTCCTCCGGGTGCTCGGAGGCGGCGATGCAGCAGCCGACCGTGAACACCGCGTTCTCGATGGCCCGGGCCTGGAGCAGGGCGCGCAGCACATGCTCGCGCCGCCAGGGCCACCAGGCCGGGACCACCAGCGCGTCGCAGCGGGTGCGCAGGCGCAGCGCCCGGGCCTGCTCCGGAAAGCGCAGATCGTTGCAGGTAAGCAGGCCCAGGGTCCAGTCGCCCAGCCGCACCGCCGCGTAGCGGTCGCCCGGATCCCAGATCTCGCATTCGCCGGTGGGCTGGAACAGGTGCACCTTGTCGTAGCGGGCCCGCTCTTCGCCGGATTGCCATACGGTCAGGCGGTTGCGCCGGTCCTCGGTGATCGTGCCGAACAGGAAGGCCGTGTTCGGGCAATCCCCTGACAGGCTGCGGAACCGCTCCCGGGCCAGGGCCGGGTCCAGGTGCCGGCGGTAGCCGTGCAGGAAGGCCTCGGGGAACACACACAGATCCGCCCCGCCGGCCGCGGCCTCGGCCCCCTCCTGGGCCATGCGCTCCAGGTTGCCGGCCACGTCCTGGCATACGAAACGGGACAGGTGCAGTTTCATGGCGGCTCCCTCGCGCCTCCATTGGACCACGAATGCCCCGGCCGGGCCCGCGCGGGAACGCTGGACGCGGCTTCCCGTTCCCCGTTACCCTGGCCCGGTCCGCTTGCCGGTCTTTTCCAAGGTGTCGCCTTGCCCTGTCCCCGCTCCCTGCGCTATCTTCTGGCTGTGCTCATAACCTCCTCTCTCGGCTCCCAGGTCCCTCCCGTCCACGGCATCCAGCCCGCCGATCTGGATCCTTCCGTGGCCCCCTGCCAGGACTTCTTCCAGTACGCCAACGGCGCCTGGCTGCTGCGCAACCCCATTCCGGACGACCAGAGTACCTGGGGCGCCTTCAACGCCCTGCGCGACCGCAACCGGGAAGTGCTCAAGGCGATCCTGGAAGCCGCCGAGCGCGCCCCGGCCGGCAGCCCCGAGCGGCAGGTGGGGGATTTCTACGCCAGCGGCATGGACACCCAGGCCATTGAGCGTGCCGGCAGCAGTCCCCTGCTGCCGGTCCTGGCCTGCATCCAGCGCATCCGGACCGGCCGCGGCCTGGCCGTGGCCATGGCCCAGGCGCGCATGGAGGGCCGCGGCTCGGCCTTCCGCTTCGAGGTGGGCCAGGACGACCGGCAAAGCACCGTCATCATCGCCCAGTTCGCCCAGGGTGGCCTGTCGCTGCCGGACCGGGAGGACTACCTGGGTCCGGACGCCCGGTCCCGGGAGCTGCGCGCCCGGTTCCTGGAACACGCTGCCCGGATGTTCGGCCTCCTGGGCGAGCGCCCGGCCCTGGCCCGGGCCCACGCGGGCATGGTGCTGGAGCTGGAGACCCGCCTGGCCCAGGTTTCCATGACCCGGGTGCAGCGGCGGGACCCCCAGGCCACCTACCACCGGCTGACCGTGGCCGAGCTGGCGGCGCTGGCGCCGGACTTCCGTTGGGACGCCTATTTCCGGACCCTGGGCCTGGGGCCGGAGCCGGTGCTGGTGCGCCAGCCGGACTTCTTCCGGGCCTTTTCGGCCCTGGTCCGGGAGCTGCCCCTGGCCCAGTGGCGGAACTACCTGCGCTGGCATGCCCTGTCCAGCGCCGCCTGGAGCCTGAGTCCGCCGTTCGAGCAGGAGCACTTCGCCTTCTACGGCACCGTCCTGAGCGGCACCCGGGAGCTGAGCGAGCGCTGGAAGCGGATGCAGGACGCCACCGACGGCGCCCTGGGCGATACCCTGGGCCGGCTGTACGTGCAGCGGGCCTTCAGCCCAGCCGCCCGGACCCGGGCGCTGGACCTGGTGGCCAACCTGCGCGCCGCCCTGGGCGAACGCATCCGGGGGCTGGACTGGATGGGCCCGGACACCCGGGCCGCGGCCCTGGACAAGCTGGACCGGCTCACCGTGAAGATCGGCTACCCGGATACCTGGCGCGACGAGTCCGGCCTGGGCGCGACCCGCGCCAGCTTCGCCGAGAACCTGGCGCGCGCCGCCCGGTTCGAGTTCCGGCGGGACCTGGCCAAACTCGGTCGTCCGGTCGACCGGGGCGAGTGGAGCATGACCGCGCCCACCGTCAACGCCTACTACAATCCCCAGCTGAACGAGATCGTGTTCCCGGCCGGGATCCTGCAGCCCCCCTTCTTCGATCCGGAGGCGGACGACGCGGTGAACTACGGGGCCATCGGCATGGTGATCGGGCATGAAATGACCCACGGCTTCGACGACCAGGGCCGGCAGTACGACGCCCGGGGGGATCTGCGCGACTGGTGGACCCCGGCGGACGCGGCCGCCTTCACCGCCCGGGCCGACCTGGTGGTGCGGCAGTTCGACGCCCTGGAGGCCCTGCCGGGGCTGCCCGTGAACGGGCGACTCACCCTGGGCGAGAACATCGCCGATCTGGGCGGACTGAAGCTGGCCTTCGCCGCCTACCGGAAGGCCATGGAGGGCCGGCCGCGGCCGCCCAGCCTGGACGGATTCACCGGGGAGCAGCGGTTCTTCCTGGGCTACGCCCAGGCCTGGCGCTTCCACGCCCGGGACGAGGCCGCCCGCCTGCGGGCCCGAGTGGATCCCCACGCGCCGCCCCGGCTGCGGGTGAACGCCCCTCTGGCCAACCTGCCGGAATTCTTCGAGGCCTTCGGGTGCGGGGAGGGCAGCCCCATGTGCCAGCCGCCCGCCCAGCGGCCAGCCATCTGGTAGCTGGGCGGGGGGCCGGGCCTGGAGCGGCCTCGGCCCGGGGTTCCGGATGCCGCGCCCCGGACCTGCGGCCGGAGGCGGGGGTGGCGCCAGCCGGCTACACGGTTCGGCGCCGGGCGGTCCTGGGGCTGCGCGAAGCTGGTCGCCGGACCGTCCGGGGCGGCGGCGGCAGCACCGGCGGCGGGACCGGCGTGCCCGGCGGGGCGATGATGATCAGCGGCTGGTCCCGGTGCAGGTTGATGATCGCCTGGCCGGCCCCCATGGGCACCGACCACATGGCGTTGTCGAGCCGGATGAACGGACTGAAGGGGAGGGACTGAATCTGGCAGGACCAGGCCGGTCCGGGCTGGACGGGGATGAAGGCCAGGCGGAAATGGTAGATCTGCTCCTTGGAGTCGTTCAGATAGATGATGTAGTCCTGGTGCGGCTCCAGCCGGAACTGGTCGCCGGGCTTGGCGAGGGTCTTCAGGCTGGTCTTGGCGCCGGGCAGGCCCACCTCGACCGTGCCATCGACCTGCATGAGGGTCAGCAGGTAGGGCTGGTCGCAGCGCACCACGCGCGGATCGGTGCCGGCCAGGGCCATGCAGCCCACCCCCAGCAGCAGGGAACGGATGGCAAGGGTGGACAGGTTCATGGGCTTCCTCTGGCGGACCCTGGGGTCCGCACGCGCCCCGCGAGCAGGCTTCCTGGCAGGTCCAGCCCCGGAGGTGCACCCGGGCCGGCCAGACGCCGCTTTCACAGCCGCATGAGGCAATACTATGAATAACTTGCATGCCTGTCAAGGCGGACCGGCTGGAACCCGCGGGGGGACGCCAACCGGCCGGCCCGCACCTGCGGGTGCGGGCCGGCCCTGGGCGGGTGGGGGCTTCCGGCCGGACCAGGGGGCCGAGCTCGCCCGCCCCCTTGGTTCAGGTCAGTAGTTGTAGGTCCAGGTGAGGGCCCCGGTCTGGCCGGAGATGGCCACCTGGCGCCGCTCCCATGGGCAGTTGAACACGTAGACCAGGTCATCCGGGAACCCGGCCTGGTCCGGCCGCTTCAGCTCCACGCTGGAAAAGCCCCGCACATACCCGTTGACGTTCAGGTTGGCGATGGCCTGGTCCAGGGCGACCGCCACCCAGGTGTATTCCAGGGACTTGACCCCGCTCACCGGCACCGGGGAGAAAGCGAAGTGGTTGAACACGCCCTGGGTGCACTGGGCCACCACGGTCCGGTGGGTCTGGGGCTGGGTGGGCGCCGGGCAGCCGGGCAGGGCCTGCGCTTCCGGCGGGGTGCCGGCCGGCAGGATCCGGTAGCGGAAGGTCCAGTGCTGCACGTCCGCGGCCGACGCCATGAGCACCCCCGAGGTGGGGCTGCCGTTGTCGCCGGTCAGGACACTCAGGGCGAGCGTATCCGGGGCGTGCTCTCCGGCCATGCCGCTGGATACATAATGGGCGGCGGCGCTGGTCAGGGTGTTGAGATCGCCTCCGGTGGTCTGGGCCAGGGCCGCGCCGGCGAGGCCGAAGATGGGAATAAGGATCGAGAATGCGTGCATGGTAGGACCTCCATGGCGGAGCGCGACGCAGGCGCCCGCCGTGTCGATGATGGGAATCTGGGGATGGTTATGGGACTTTATCGGTTTTTGGGATGGTGTTCGTGACGATGTTCGGATGGCGCGCTCGGGCCCGAAGGGCGGTGTCTGTATGGGGTAGTCTTCCTGGATCCGACCCCATTCTAGGCATTTCCCGGAATTGCGCTGCAAAAGAACGAATTAAATCTCTTCATATAATGAATTCAGGCCCGGTTCATGCCGGCCGGAACGGCGGCGCGAACCTGGGGCGCCCCAGGTCCGCGCCGCTCGCCCGCCCCTAGCCTAGTTGCCGGTCTTGAGCGTCTTGGCCAGCAGCTGGGTGCGGATGAACACGTCCAGATCGCCGTCCAGGACCTTGGTGGTCTGGCTGGTTTCGGCGTTGGTGCGGTGGTCCTTGACCATCTGATAGGGGGCCAGCACATAGCTGCGGATCTGGGAGCCCCAGGCCACGTCCGACTTCTCGCCCGAAGCCTGGGCCACCCGCTCCTCCAGCTTGCGCCGGTCCAGCTCGAACAGCCGGCCCTTGAGCACCTTGAGGGCGGTGGCCCGGTTCTGGATCTGGCTGCGCTCGTTCTGGCAGCTCACCACCAGGCCGGTGGGCAGATGGGTGAAGCGCACCGCGCTTTCGGTGCGGTTCACGTGCTGGCCGCCGGCGCCGCTGGCGCGGAACACGTCGATGCGCAGGTCCTTGTCCGGGATGTCCATCTCCACGGTCTCGTCCAGTTCCGGGCTGACGTAGACCGCCGCGAAGCTGGTGTGCCGGCGCTTGGCCGAATCGAACGGGGAGATCCGCACCAGCCGGTGCACGCCGGCCTCGGCCCGCAGGTAGCCGTAGGCGTAGGGGGCGGAGACCATGAAGGTGGCGCCCTTGATGCCGGCCTCGTCGCCGTCCTGGTAGTCCAGCATCTCCGTCTTCCAGCCCCGGTTCTCGCAGTAGCGCAGGTACATGCGCAGCAGCATCGCCGCCCAGTCGCAGCTTTCGGTGCCGCCGGCGCCCGGGGCGATGGCCACGATGGCGTTGTTGCCGTCCAGTTCCCCGGACAGCATCATCCGCAGCTCGGAATCGTCCAGGTCCCGCCGCAGCTGGGTCTCCAGGGCCTCGGCCTCCAGCAGCATGTCGTTGTCGTCCCGGGACAGTTCCAGGGCGGTCTCCAGATCCTCCAGTTCCCCGGACAGGCGCTTGGACAGGGCGATCTCGTCGGTGAGGGCGCCCCGCTTCTTGAGCACCGGCTTGGCGGCCTCGGGTGCGTCCCAGAACCCAGGGGCCCCGGCCAGCTCTTCTATCTGCTCCAGTTCTAGCATCTTGCGGTCGGCGTCCAGGTGCGCGCACAGCTGCTCCACCCTTGGCACCAGTTCATTCTTGGCCCTGACCAGGCTCTCAAAGTCCATGTCCCATCCATGTCGGCAGAGACCCCGCATTCGGGGCCGGCCTCCTACTTTAACCCGGCTGCCCGTTCCGGCCCTAAGCCAACGGGAAAATTGAATGGGCCGGATCAGGCGGGTCCCGGCATAATGCACCGCAGCAAAGTCATCGGAACAACGCCGATGACTTTGGCGCGGTGCCTAAAACCCGTTCAGGAAAGAACGGCGCAGCCAAGGTATCCTTGGGGAATGGCTGAACCGCTGACGGAACCGATCGACGCTCTGGAACCCACCTCGCGCGGGTCCATGACCGGCAGCGACGCCACGGCCCTGGCCTTCGCCCGGTGGGAGCACCCGGCCCCCCGCGGGCGGGTGGTGATCGCCCACGGCTACGGGGAGCACGGGGAACGCTACCAGCACACCGCCCATGCCCTGCTCCTGCAGGGCTGGTCCGTGTCCAGCCTGGACCACAAGGGCTTCGGCCGCAGCGGCGGGGTGCGGGGCGACGCCCGGGGGATCAAGGCCCCCGTGGAGGACCTGACCCTGTTCCTCCGCCAGGAGCGGATGTACGATGCCTCCCGGGCCGGGAGCGGCCCGGTCCCGCCCATGGTCCTGTTTGGGCACAGCTTCGGCGGCCTGCTGGCGCTGCTGGTGCTGCTTTGGCATCCGGAGACCCTGGACGCCCTGGTGGTCTCCAGCCCGGCGCTCAGGCTGCGCGAACTGCCCCGCTCGCTCAGGGCCCTGCAGCGGCTGCTGTACTGGCTGGCCCCGCACCGGCCGCTGCAGGTGCCTTCGGACAAGTCCCGGGTCTGCTCCGATCCGGCCATGGTCGAGCGCTACCACGCCGATCCCTTCTGCCACCGGTTCGTGTCCGCAGCCTTCGTGGAGGCCATGCTGGAGGGCCGGCGGGAACTGCTGGACCTGGGGGCCGAGCTGGACCGGCCGATCCTGCTGCTGGAAGCGGACCAGGACACGGTGATCGATCCGGACGGCGCCGAGCCGCTGTGGACCGCCATCCGCCCCGGACTGCTCAGCCGCCACCGGCTGGCCGGGTTCTACCACGAGATTCTTCATGATCGGGGCCGGGCCGAAGCCGAGCGCCTCATCGCCCAGTGGCTGGATGCCCGGTTTCCCCTCCGGGAAGCCGAGCCGGCCCTGGCCTCCCCCAGGTCGGAATAGGACGCAAGGAATGCCCATGACCCAGCGCAGCACCCACACCTACACCCTGGCGGCCCTCGTGCTCCTGGGCGGCATCCTGTCCTGCAGCCGGGACCCCAAGGCGGTGCCGGATCCGTACCGGAACCGCAACGCCCCGGACCTGCTGGCCACCGGACGGATGTACCTGGAGAACGGGAAGTTCGAGGAAGGGCGGAAGATGCTGCGCAGCATCGAGGAGCGCCTGCCCTCCTCCAAGGAGTTCCCCACCGCCAAGCTGCTCATCGCCGACAGCTTCTTCTACGCCCGGGTCCCCTCCTACCCCGAGGCCCTGGTGGAGTACAAGAGCTTCCTGAACTACTTCCCGCGCTCCGAGCGGCGGGACTACGCCCTGTTCCGGATCGGGCTCTGCCACTATGCCTCCATCGAGAATTCCGAGCGGGACCAGGCCGAGACCCGGCTGGCCATGGCCGCCTTCCAGGACCTGCTGCGGGAGGCGCCCGGCTCGGTCTACGCGCTGGATGCCAAGGCCCGGATCACCCAGTGCTGGCGGCGCCTGGCGGAGTCGGACCTGATGGTCGGCGTGTTCTACGTGAACAGCTACGCCTACGGCCCCGCCGAGCGGCGGCTCAAGGATCTGCTGGAGACCTACCCCGACTATGTGGACCGGGAGCGGGCCTACTTCTACCTGGCCGAGGCGCTGCGCCGCAAGGGGCTGTCTTCCGAGCAGGTGAAGGCGCTGCAGAAGACCTACCTGGCCAAGGTGGGCAAGGACGACATGTCCCGGCTGACCCGGGTCGAGCGCATCGCCTACCAGGCCGAGTTCGACCGCTACAAGGCCGAGGAGATGGACCAGAACCAGCTGGAGGCCCGCAGCTACTACCTGAAGCTGGTGGAAAGCTACCCGTCCAGCCCATGGGCGGCCCGGGCCAGCGATCGCCTGGTGGAGATGGGCCAGACCGGCCTGAAGGAAGAACTGGACAGCTGAGGGTTCGGGTCCCCACCGTTGTGCCAGAACGCGCATGCGTTCAGGGACAACGGCCAGGGCGGGAGGGAGGGACCCGGACCCAGCCTAGCGGAAGAAGCCCAGCAGGCCCTGCAGCACTTCCTCGAGCATGGCCTCGGTCATCTCCGGATAGACCGGCAGGCTGAGCACCTCCTGGGCCGCCAGCTCCGATTCCGGCAGCTGGCCCTTGCGGTAGCCCAGGTTCTGGAAGCAGGGCTGCTCGTGCAGGCAGATGGGGTAGTAGATGGCGCAGCCGATGCCCAGGGCCCGCAGGTGCGCCATGAGCGCGTCGCGCCGGCCGCCCTTGACCCGGATGGTGAACTGGTTGTAGATGTGCCGGCCTTCCGGCACCCGTTCCAGGGGCAGCCCCAGCAGCTCGGACGACACGCCCTGGAGCCGCTCGATGTACCACTGGGCGTGCCGGCGCCGGCCGGCGTGCCAGCCTTCCAGCAGGGGCAGCTTGGCCCGCAGCACCAGGGCCTGGAATTCATCCATCCGGCCGTTCATGCCCACCTCGTGGTGCACGTAGACCGGCTCCATGCCGTGCACCCGGAGCCGCCGGACCCGGGCCGCCAGGGCCTCGTCCCCGCGTATGAGGGTCATGCCGGCGTCGCCGAAGGCGCCCAGGTTCTTGGTGGGATAGAAGCTGCAGCCGGTCAGGTCGCCGAACTGGCCGGCGGATCTACCCCAGCCCTTGGCGCCCAGGGACTGGCAGGCATCCTCGATGACCGGGATCCCGTGCTTCTGGGCCACGGCCATGATGGCCGGCATCTCCGCCAGCTGGCCGAACAGGTGCACCGGGATGATCGCCCGGGTGCGGGGGGTGATGGCGGCTTCCACCAGCGCGCCGGTGGCGTTGAAGGTGTCCGGGTCCAGATCGATGAAGACCGGCTTGGCGCCGGTGCGGGCGACCACGCCCGCGGTGGCGAAGAAGGTGAAGGAGGGGATGATCACCTCGTCCCCCTGGCCCACACCCAGGGCCATGAGCGCCACCAGGAGGGCGTCGGTGCCGCTGGACATGCCCACGGCGGCTCCGCTGCCGGTGTAGGCGGCCAGATCGGCCTCCAGGCCCTTGACGTTTTCGCCCAGGATGAAGCTGGAGCGGTCGATGAGGCCGGACAGCCCCTCGAGGATGTGCGCCTTCACCGATACGTTCTGGGGGGCGAGTTCAAGCATGGGGACGGACATGACAACTCCAGCGAATGTTCCATCATACCCCGGCAACCGGCAATTGACGGCCGGCCCCGGCGCACCCGAAGATAGAGATCATGGCGAAAGTGCTGGTGATCGACGACAGTCGAGTGATGCGTCTGTACCTTCGCAGGGTCCTGGAAGGGACGTATACCCTCGAGGAGTGGATCCCCCCTTCGGCCATGGAGATCGTGGACTACATCCAGACCTCCGCCCCGGACCTGGTGCTCACCGACTACCAGATGCCCGGATGCAACGGCGCCACGGTGGCGCGCATGGTGCTCAAGGCCAAGCCGGGCCTGCCGGTGGTGGTGCTCACCGCCAACCGGGACGAGGACGTGGCGACCCAGCTGCGCAAGTTCAAGGTGGCGGGAATCCTGCACAAGCCGGCCAGTCCCGAGGTGATCCTGGCCGCGCTGGGCAAGGCCCTGGGCCCGGGCGGCAGCACCGACTGACGTCCTCCGCCGCCTTCCCGGCCCAGGCCACCGCCTGGGCCCGCCGCTGCTGTGCCGGGCGGGAAAATGTGCCAATCTGTACTGCTCACAGGGGAGGCTCCATGTTCCGGCGATTGGATGATTTCAGGAAAGCCTGGACGGAGGAAGCCAAGCACACCGTGGCGGTGCTGGAGACCATTCCGGACCGGGCCATGGGCCAGGGCATCGGCAAGGAACACCGGGACCTGCGGCGACTGGCCTGGCACCTGGTGGAATCGGCCATCGAGATGCCTTCCAAGATGGGGCTGGCCATGCCCGGGGCGGACCTGGTCAAGGGCGGCTTCATCGGCCCCCCGCCAGAGACCATGGCCGAGCTGATGCAGACCTACCAGACCGTGTCCGACGGTTTGCTGAAGGGGATCGAGGCCTGGGCCGACGCCGACCTGGAGCGCGAGGACGACATGTACGGCGAATTCTGGCGGCGCGGGTTCAGCCTCTACGTCCTGCTGGCGCACCAGACCCACCACCGGGGCCAGATGACCGTGCTCATGCGCCAGGCCGGCCTGACCGTGCCCTCCATCTACGGCCCGGTCCAGGAAGGCTGGGCGGCCTACGGGGTGGAACCGCCCCGGGTCTAGCATCAGGAGGGCCGGGGCCGGCGGCAGCTCTTCCAGGTCCTTCTTTTCCACCCTGGTGGATGTGTTGTTTCCCGATGGGGCTTGGACCGATGGCTGGTAGTATCCAGGTCATTGGCAGATCCATTCGCGCATTGGAATTTTGAGGTTCTTCCGTGCCCTACCGGAGCGCAAGGCACCTGGATCCATCGGCCCTGCGTCAGGTCGCGGAAGGGCGGGCCATGCCCCAGGGCCAGCCGGGCCCAGGCTTGCCTGCGGAACAGCAGAGGCTGCTCCACAGCCTGCAGGTTCACCAGGTGGAACTGGAGATGCAGAACGAGTCCCTGCGCGAGGCCGAGGCGGAGATTACCGCCCTGCAGGAATACTACTTCGACCTGTTCGACATCGCCCCCGTCGCCTATGTCACGATCTCCGAGGGGCTGGTCCTGGAGGCCAATCTCACGGCCTGCAACCTGCTGGGCCTGGGCCGGGATGCGCTGATCGGCCAGGCCATGACCCGATTCATCTTCGGGGGGGACCAGGACCTCTACGATCGGCATGGCCGCCGGGCCATGGCGACCGGAAGCCCGCAGGAGGGCGATCTGAGAATGGTGAGCCGGGAAGGGAGGTGCTTCTGGGCGCATCTGGTGGCCTCCAGCCGGACGGGCGTTCCGGGGAACCCCAGGTTCAGCCATGGCGCATCGGTGAACAGCCTGCTGTTCAGCGACATCACGGAGCGCAAGCGGATGGAGGGGGATCTGCGCGCGGCCGACCTGCGCAAGGATGAGCTCCTGGCCACGCTGGAGGCCTTCAAGCGGGCCCTGGACGAGCATGCCATCGTGGCCATCACGGACGCCGCTGGCAGGATCACCTACGTGAACGACAAGTTCTGCGCCATCTCCGGGTTCGCGCGCGAGGAGCTGCTGGGGCAGGACCACCGGATCAACAACGGCGGTGGTCATCCCAAGGCCTTCTTCGCGGACCTGTGGGACACCATCCTGGCCGGCCGGGTCTGGAAAGGGGAGATCCGCAACAAGGCCAAGGATGGAACGATCTACTGGGTGGACACGACCCTCGTGCCCTTCCTGGGGCCGGACGGAAGACCCTTCCAGTTCGTCGCCATCCGCGCGGACATCACGGTGCGGAAACAGGCCGAGGAAGCCCTGCTGGAAGCCGATCGCCGCAAGGACGAATACCTGGCGACCTTGGCCCATGAACTGCGCAACCCCCTGGCCCCCATTCGTACCGGGGCCTATGTGCTCGGCCTCAAGAGCACCCTGGAGCCGGGGGACCGGCAAATCGTGAACCTGATCGCGCACCAGGCCGCCCAGATGGCCAGGCTGGTGGACGACCTCCTGGATGTATCCAGGATCTCGCGGGGCAGGCTGGAACTGCGCAAGGAGACGGTCGAGCTCGAAACGGTCGTGGCGCGTGCGGTGGAAGCCTGCGGATCCTTGATCGAGGCCGGTCGCCTGCAGCTCACGCTGGACCTGGCGAGGCCGTTGCCGGTCCTGGAGGCCGACCCGGCACGGCTGGAGCAGATGGTGCTCAATCTCTTGAACAATGCCTGCAAGTACACGCCCCCTGGCGGGCACATCCAGATCTCGGCCTGCCAGGAAGAGCTCGAGGCGGTGCTGAGGGTGCGGGACGACGGGGTGGGCATGACGGCCGACGAACTCTCGCACACCTTCGATCTGTTCTACCAGGCCGGCCAGACCCTGGACCACCGCAGCGGGGGGATGGGGATCGGCCTGGCCCTGGTCCACCAGCTGGCCCAGCTCCACGGGGGCAGGGTGCTCGCCCAGAGCGGAGGTCCCGGTCTGGGCAGCGAATTCACGCTCAGGCTGCCGGTCCCGGCCACAGCCACGCTTCCGCTTCCGCCCCCCGCGCCGTCTGCCCCCACGGGCAGCCCCGGAAGGAAACATGTGCTGATCATCGATGATGACCCCAGTGTGCGCACCACCTGCGGGATGCTGCTGGAGGCGATGGGCTTTGCCGTGACCCTTGCCCCCAATGGGGTCAAGGGGGTCGAGCAGGCCAAGGCGCTGCATCCTGCCATCGCCATCATCGATCTGTGCATGCCCGGGATGGACGGGCTGGAGGCGGCCAAGCGCATCCGCGAAGAGCTGGGGCAGGCCATCCACCTGGTGGCCCTGTCAGGCTTCAGTCGCGAGGTCGATCGGGCCAAGAGCAAGGCTGCGGGGTTTGATCAGCATCTGGTCAAATCCGGGGATCCCTTGGAAATGCTGGACCTGCTGCGAAAAATTCCCTAGCTGGCTACGTCGCGCGCCCCAGCCTGCGCGCCACCATGCGCCTGAGCGCCGTGGCCTCGGGCACCCGGAACAGGAACAGCAGGGCCGCGTAGAGCAGGGCGCTGGCGGCGATGAGCGGGAACAGCCGCAGGCTGGTGCCGCCCAGCCCCCGGAACCTGGCCAGGCCCAGGGCCCGCGCCCCGGCCCAGGCCAGGACGCCCATGCCGGCCGCGGCCAGGCCCATGGCCAGCCAGCCGCCCAGCACCTCCCGCCAGGGCAGCTGGCCCAGGCGCCGGCGCAGGGCCACGGTGAGGAAGCCCAGCCCGGCCAGCGCGGCCAGGCCGTTGGCCAGGGCGATCCCGGCCGTGCCCAGGTAGTTCATGAGCACGATGGACAGCACCACGTTGACCCCCATGCCGAACAGGGCCGCGTACGCGGGCCGCTTGTAGTCCTTGAGGGCGTAGAGGCACTGGGCCACGATCCGGCCGGTGGCGATGAACAGCAGGCCCACCGCCTGGAACGCCACGGTGTGGGCGGTCCAGCCCACCGCGGAGGCGCCGTAGCGGCCGGTCTGGAAGATCACCCCGATGATGGGCACGGCCAGCACGGCCATGCCCACCGAGCCGGGGATGACCAGCACGGCGGTGCCGCGCAGGGCGCTGGCCAGGCTGCGCCGCAGCCCGGGCCGGTCGCCATGCTCCACCAGCCGGCTCATGGCCGGCAGGCTCACCGTGGCCAGGCTGGCCGCGAAGATCCCCAGCACCATCTCCCCCATCATGTTGGCGTTGAACAGGATGGTCTGGGCGCCCACGGCCAGCTGGGAGGCCAGGATGGTGGAGATGACCACGTTGATGGGGTGGATGCCGGTGCCCATCAGGCCCGGGGCCATGCGCTTCAGGGCGCTGCGCACCCCCGGGTGGCGCAGGTACAGGCCCCAGCCCAGGCCGAAGCCCAGCCGCCGGAACGAGGGCCACAGCACCAGCAGCTGCACGCAGCCGCCCACCAGGGTGGCCAGGGCCAGCAGCACGGCGGCCTGCTCTGGCGCGCGCCAGGCCGGGGGGCCGTAGTGCAGGCACAGGAAGGCGAAGCTGATGAAGGCCAGGTTCCAGAAGGTGGAGACCGAGGCCGGCAGGCCGAACCGGCCCTTCAGGTTGAGCACCGCCGACAGCCCCGCGGTGACGCTCACCAGGATCAGGTACGGGAACATGATCCGGGCCAGGGTGGTGGTGAGCGCCCACTGGGTCGGCGCCGGCCGGGAGCCGCCCAGCACCTGGCCCAGGATGCCCAGCTGCTGCCACCAGGGCGCGCCGGGCGCCAGCCGCCCCAGCATCTGCAGCCCGGTGAGCAGGCCCATGGCCGGGATGGCCAGGACGCACAGGAGGGTCAGGAACACCCCCAGGGTGCCCAGGAACTTGGCCACCATCTCCCGGCCGGCGGCCTCGCCCTGGGTGCTTTCCACCTCGTTCAGGGTGGGCAGGAAGGCCGAGGTCATGGTGCCTTCGGCGGTGAACCGGCGGAGCAGGTTGGGGATGCGGAAGGCCACCATGAAGGCGTCGGCCGCCAGGCCCGCGCCCAGGTAGTTGGCCACCAGCCGGGACTGGAGCATGCCGGTGATGCGGGAGACCAGGGTCAGGAACCCCACCACCCCTGCCGAGCGCATCATCGAGGACCGGGGCGGGGCCGCCGGCGGCTGGGGGCCCGGAGGCGCAGGATGGGGAAGGGACGGCTCCTGGGACATGGGCACCGGCAGGCTGGAGAGGAGGGAAGGGGGGCGCGCGGGTCGCCCGGCATCGTGGGGAGGCAAAGGGGGATGGGGATTGCGCCCGGCGTCGTGGCGCGGCGGCCCGAAGGCCAGATCCACTCTAGCATCCGGGCCGGTGGCGCCCCACGGCCGGTTGCCGTTGCGGCCGGGCCCGGGCGCCCCCCATAATGGCTGGATGAAGAACAGATCGTTCCTGTCGCGGCTGCTGCGCGGGCTGGGCAACGGCATCCTGGTGTTCCTGCTGGGCAGCGCCGGGCTGGTGCTGCTGTTCCGGTTCCTGCCGGTGCCCTATTCCGCCTTCATGGCCGGGCGCCAGGTGGATGTCTGGACGGAGGGCCAGCGCTACACCTTCCGGCACCGCTGGGTGGCCCTGGACGAGATCTCGCCCAGCATGGGCGTGGCGGTGATCGCCGCGGAGGACCAGAATTTCGAGGAGCACTTCGGGTTCGACTGGAAGGCCATCGAGAAGGCCATGGCCCACAACGAGCACAGCCGCCGGAAGCGGGGCGCCTCCACGGTGTCCCAGCAGACCGCCAAGAACCTGTTCCTGTGGGAGTCCCGGTCCTGGGTGCGCAAGGGCTTCGAGGTCTATTTCACCCTGCTGCTGGAGACCGAGTGGTCCAAGCGGCGGATCCTGGAGGTCTACCTGAACACCGTGGAGTTCGGCGACGGGGTCTACGGGGTGGAGGCCGCCGCCCGCAAGTTCTTCGGCCGGTCCGCCACCAACCTGCGTCCGGACCAGGCGGCCTTGCTGGCCGCCGTGCTGCCCAGCCCGCGCCGGTTCCGGGCCGACGCCCCCAGCGCCTACGTGCGCGGCCGGCAGGAGTGGATCCTGCGGCAGATGCGCCAGCTGGGCGGGGACGAGGTGGTAAGGAAGTTGTCCTAGTTGGCCCAGGGCCTATGCTGGTCGTGGGCGAGGCTGGCCTCCAGCACGCCCCGTGCCTGGACGAAGTTGGTCTTGAGCACCGGGGCCGGGGTGCCCAGCCATTCCTCCATGCGCTCCCGGTAGCGCTGCAGCTTGGAGAACGGGGCCGGTTCGGTGAAGAACCGCGCCTCCTCCTCCAGGGTGAACAGGCCCAGCGGGTCCAGCACCTGCCCGGACGGCACGTGCAGCAGCAGCTGCCCGCTGGCCACGGCGGTCACGTGGGGCTGGCCGGCGATGTGCCAGGCCACCACCTCCACCCCCTCCCGGAACGGCGGCAGGCCGAAAAAGTCCATGGTCCAGGACTTCTGGGTCAGGGCCGGCAGCACGAACAGGGCGTCGGTCATGGCGAAGGCCGTGCCGTCCCGGTCCTCCACCAGGAACCCGCTGCTCAGGTCCAGCTGTAAGGCGGTGGCCCCGTCCCGGTTCAGGGGCGCGCCCAGGAACGGCACCGGGTCCACGTCGCCGTGGGCCAGGTGCGAGAAGATGGCGTAGGTGGTGTAGAACAGGTGCGGCGGCGTGTGGTGCAGCGGGGCTCCGCCGGCGATGATCAGGGGGAACCAGCCGCCCCGGAACTCCCGGGTCAGGTGCTCGGCGCAGTACTGGTCCAGCGCCGTGAACAGCCGGTTCAGGTCCTTCAGCTCGTAGCTCAGCCCGGAGTTCTCCCGCACGAACTGCCTCAGGAAGCTGCACCTCTGGTGCCTCGTGAAGAAGGTTGATGTGGGCATCTACCCTCCAGGTCGCGTGTCCCTTGGGTGTGGATTGGAAAGATCCTTTCATGAGATCCGTACATTATCAACAAATACAAGCGCGTCCCGGGACGGACCCTGGAGCCGCGCCGTGCGATCCTGGATCACCCCCTTCCTGTGGATGAGCCCATGTCCGACCCGCGCGAAACCCTGTCCCCCGTTCCCCCCGAGTCCTCCGGGCCCCCGGTCCAGGCGGGCGAACGGGTCTGGCGCCTTCTGGGGCTGCTGGCGCTGGAGGCCCTGTACCTGGCCGCCCTGCGCCTGCTGTTCCACCTGGTCGACCAGGTCATTCCCGCCTACCGGGCGGTGTACGCGGCACTCGGCCCGGCCCAGCCGGCCGGGGTCCGCCTGGTGCGCCTGGGGGTGGCGCAGCCGGCCCTGGCCTGGGCCCTGTTCGGGCTCCTGGCGCTGGTCTACCCGCTCCTGCACCTGGGGCGTTTCGGGCTGCCGGGGGGCCGGCGGTCCCTGCCGCGGCTGCGCCGGAGCCTGGTGGCGGCCTCGGCCGCGGCCTATGGCGTGATCGTCGCCCTGTGGATCGGCCTGCAGTACCCCCTCTGGCACCTGGACGCCGCCGCCCTGGACGGGCCGGCGCCGGCCGTGGCGAGCGTGCACGTCTTCGTATCCCGGTGCGGCGGCCAGGAGATCCAGTTCCCGCTCAGCGCCGGGGCCGCCGCCGCGCTGCCGCCCTGGCGGCCGGGGATGCGCTACCCCCTGTCCCTGGACCGGGTGGCCAGCCTGGGGCTCCGGGAACTGCCCAGCTACGCCCAGGGCCTGCCCGGCTGGACCTTCCAGGGAGTCACCCTGGCGCGCCTGGCCGTGGGGGGCGATCCGGGCGGCCGGTGGCTCTACCTGGTGAGCTTCGAGCGGGACGGCAGCGACGACCGCCTGGCCATCCCCATCACCCCGGAAGGCCTGACGCTGCCGGGAAGGGTGCGGCCCCGGTCCTGAATCCGGGCCGGTAAGCCCGGGCGGGCCGGGCTGGGACCGACCTCCCGGTCAGTCCGGGGGCCGTGGATAGGGGCGGGCCTGCTTCTCCATGAGGGATTCCAGCACCTCCGCATCGCGGGTGAGGGACTCCCAGCCGGTGGCCTTGGCCGCGTTCTGCAGCTGGTGGACCAGATGCTCGGCCCATTCGATGGGGATGCGGAGTTCGGATGCGTCCATGCTGTCCAGCTTTTCTCCCACGCTGCCTCCCGCGCCGCCCCCCATGCTACCCCCTGGCCAGACGCAAGGGTCCCCGGCTTTTCGGACCGGGGAAGAGCGATTGCGACACCGCCGGCTCTGGTCATGGACAGGGGAGACGGTCCCTGGTGGACACCATTGCCGTGCTGCCACTGCACGGGGAGCAAACATCGGCCGCTCCTGGGCACCCCACGGGGGTGTGGGGAATGGTTGTTGTGCCCGCCGCAAACTTCAATATAGGCCTTCGCGGGACCGGGGCACGGGGGCACCAGGGAAATTTGCCGCTTGTTCAGCCGCCGCAGGCCAGCACCGCCCTCAGCTCCCCCAGCGTCAGGGTGCGGCTGCCCTCGATCCGTTCCCGGACGGGGTCGAGCGCCTTCAGGATCCGCCGGTAGTGCGGCACCACCGGGTGGTACGATTCCAGGTCCCGTCCCTCGAACGGAGTGAAGCACGCCAAGTTACGGATCAGGAACCTGGCCGCGCCCACGTATTCGCCTTCGCTGCTTCCGTCAAACCCCTGGAAGATGGCCGGCACCAGATCGGGATCCTCCCGGCAGGCCTCCTGCTCGGCTGTCGCCAGGGCCTGGAACCCCGCCTCGATGCAGGCCCACATGGCGAGAAAGTCCCCTACTTCCTGGATGATGGGCGATGTGTCCGCCGATTCCTCGGCTTCGGTGGACCGGATTTGGCATTCTGGCAGCTGCAATGGATTCCCCCTTCCACTCCTGAAGACGGCGGAAGGCGGGAATTGTTGTCAGGAAACCTGCCCCGGGATCCCCTTTTGATGGTCCTTGGCCGACAGCCCCGGCGCACCGGGTCCAGCAGCTTGCGCGAGGCCAGATCCCGGAGACCGGCCATTTCGGCAAAAACAGGTTCATCGTTCTCTTGTGTGGTGTGTATTGGGTGTGTGTTATTTTGGCGTGGGCAGCCGCTCACTCATCAAACTCCTCGAAGCCAATGGTTGGGAACTCGACCCAGTCCGCGGCAAAGGCGACCACTGGGTTTACGTCAAGGGCGGCAAGCACGTCACGGTCGTCCACCCGAAGAAGGACATCCCGAAAGGGGCCCTTCATTCGATCCTAAAAGCCGCGGGCCTCAACTAGGCCCGCCCCACCTGGGGTGGTCTCATGACCAGTTACATTGCAATCGTTCACAAGGACCCCGATTCCGATTACGGGGTCAGCTTCCCTGACTTTCCTGGCTGCATCACCGCAGGCAGCACCATGGATGAGGCCATGGTCATGGCCCAGGAAGCCTTGGAGGTTCACACCGACTTCATGCGCAAGGAGGGCCAGGAACTGCCCTCCCCCATGACCATGGAGGCAGCCATCAAGGAGGCATTGCCCGAGGGGCTTTTCGCTACCATGGTGGTGCCCCTGGATGAGGAGGCACCGAAGTTCACCCGGATCAACATCACCATCCCCGCCCGCGATCTGGCCAAGATCGATCGGTATGCCGCCTCGCAGGGGATGAGTCGAAGCGCGTTCCTGGCCAGTGCTGCCCGCCAGGCAATGCAGCGCGGAGCGTGACCCTCAGCCACCATCAATTCCGGCACCCCACCAAGCCCGGGACGATGACAGTGAAGCACCCCGCGAAAGATCTCCTGATCAAGACCCTCTACTCAGCGCTCAAACAGGCGGTCCTCACGCAGGTCCGTGGAGGTGCCAGTGCGAACTGACATCGCAGCCATTCACAAGGACGCCAACGAGGCTGAATTCGCCATCCTGCTCCCCGGGGTTCCCGGGTGTGCAAGCCCGTAGATGGCCACCGGGGAATTCGCGGTCTGGGCGGCGTACTATTTCCCATTCCATCCGGGGCAATCGACACTTCGCCCAACCGGACGGGCATTTCCTACCAACCGCCTTAAATTTGGGGTGGAGATTCTCAACATGCCGATCCCACTCCTGACCAAGCATGTGCCCAAGGACGAACTGGATGCCTTCATGGTCTACGCCGAGGAAAACTACTCGACCATTTTCGACCCATCGAAAACGGAGGAGTCCAGCCCGGTTGAGACGGAGCTGGATCCCAAACCGGATGGGGAAGGTCCTTTGCCGGTATAAACGTTCCCGTCAGACCAGGGCTGCACAGACTTGTTGATCCGGGATTTTTTGTCCTTGGGCACCCCAATCCTCTGCGGGGGATCGGAAGTACGGGGCGCACTTCCAACCAACCTGGTGGCCCGTGCGCCCCATTCCCCACAACGAACTGCCGTACGACCGGTCGCAACCCGAGTGAACTGTCACCCATGTGAGCTCGAAGATCTGCCTGCGCTCGAGCGCGTTGGAAAACTCCCTCCACCCGCCAGGGCGGTGGAGGGAGCATGGGACAGGGGACGCTTGCTTGGGAATCGTCCGAACGGCTATTGGTTGGGGGCGTCCTTGGCGTAGATGGCGGAATGATCCTTGGGGTTCTGGTTGACTCTGTTTGCAGAACGGGGTTCGGCAAAAACCGGGCTTGCAAGGGCACCTGCGATGACAAGAATGAGGAGCTTTTTCATTGGAAATCTCCTTTGAGGCCGGCACGGCCGGACCAGGATGGCTTCAGGTTGGTAATCCTTACCACCTTGGTAGTCTTAATGTAGGGCCGGATAATATCGGGACAATTGGCTGAAGTGTGACCTCATGGGACACGAAACATGAACAAGCTGCCTCCGCTCGAAGATCTCCGCCTGTTCTGCACCGTGGCAAAGCACAGCAGTTTCCTCGTCACGGCCAAAGAACTGGGGGTATCGCGTGCCTACGTCAGTAAACGGATAGCTTTGCTTGAAAGGGTGCTGGAGGCGCGGCTTCTTCACCGAGCGCCACATCATGTGAGTCTGAACGAAGAGGGGGTGACTGTGCTTCGCTGGGCCCAGCGGATCCTTGAGGACGCCGAGCAAATGACCGAGGCGGTATGCAGCACCAAGATGACACCACGAGGGTTGCTGCGAATAAGCGCCAGCGAGGGGTTCGGACGGAAATGCGTCGGCCCGGCGCTATCGGAATTGGCCCTAAGCTACCCTTCCTTGCGCATACAGTTTGAACTGTTCACCAGGCCAGTGGATCTGATTGCCGAAGGCTTCGACCTCGATTTGACCGTAGGGGGGGAACCCCAGTCGCACCTGATCGTCAAACGCATCAAGGCCAATGCAAGAGTGCTTTGCGCAGCCCCGGCCTATGTGGCAAAGCGCGGGATGCCCACCTGTATTGAGGACCTGGAAAAGCACGACTGCATTGTCGTCCGAGATCGCGTCCAGCCATTCGGGATCTGGAAGCTGGACGGGCCCAGGGGCCTGGAGACGGTCCGGGTGTCGGGGCCCTTGTCGTGCAGCAATGGTGAAATCGGAACCCAGTGGGCTCTGGATGGACATGGCATCACACTTCGTTCGACCTGGGAGGTTGGTGCAAAATTGAGTGAGGGCTCCCTCCTTCGGGTGCTTCCGGAATACCAGCAGGACGCACCCATTTTGGCGGTCTATCCGATTCGGTTGACGGAATCAGCGAAGGTCCGGGTATGTGTGGAGTTCCTTCAGCAGCGGTTCGCGGAGCAACATCGGTGAGGCGTCGGCAACCCGGACCGTGCACGTGAAACTGGGCGCACCTCCGCCGGGACATCATTGCCCTGAGCGAGAGCAAGGAGACCGGGGTGGAGGCCATTGCCAAGCGGATGCTGGCGGACCAGGAGGAGATCTTCATCTGGTGGCACATGTTCCGGGACAGGGAGATCGACCGGCAATGCCTCCGGGCTGGGACCGCCGTGCCCCTGGCTCGCTTCAAGTATCGATTCACCCCTAAGCTTCCGAGTAGAGGGCTACCATGCTCGGAGTTTGTGAGCTGACTTGTTGATGGTCTCCCGTTCGACCGGTCATCCACCCGGTTCGAGGGCCGGCGCGGGCTCTCCAAGGCGGTAGGCATTCAACGCACGGATGAGCCACTCAAATAGATGGACACTTCTGATTCGCGCCGTGGCTCCAGCGGAGTATACCCGCTCGAAGAAATCCCGGCCCCTTTTGGCTGGGCAGTCGCTGGAAGATCCGCTTCAGGATCACCAGCGGCCGCAGCGCCCTATCGGCGATGTTGTTGGTCGGTTGGAGATTTTCCACCCTTAGGAACGTCCACAGCCGGCTCCAGTTCTCGATGAGGGTGGACCCAAACGTCCGGGCCTTCCTGTCCTTTGTCTTGGCCAGAGCCAGAGCCAGGAAGTTCCGCTTGAAGCGGTATCGATTCACCCCCAGGCGACCGAGTAGAGGGCAACCACGCCGGAGTTTGTGAGCTGACTTGTTGATGGTCTCCCATTCGGCCGGTCATCCACCCGGTTCGAGGGCCGGCGCGGGCTCTCCAAGACGGTAGGCGTTTAATGCACCGATGAGCCACTCAAATAGCTGAACACTTCTGATTCGCGCCGTGGCTTCAGCGCAGTATAACTGCTGGCCATGACCACGGCTACAACCTGGGCGCCGCCGACTCCATGGCCGCCGTGAACCTGATTTTTCTCCTCGAACCTTGGGGAAGAAGATCCTCCAGCTCCTCCGGCTCCACCTTTGAAGCCCTTGCTGCTGCCGGGAATTTCCGATCCCCTTTTAAATTGGCGTGTCCTTTTGCCGGTTGTTTTTTGAGGAACTGTCCACGCCCCCTAGCGGGAGCGTGAACGCTTGCTTTTGATTTTGCGGGGAAAAAGCCACGCCCGAATGAACTAGACGGGGCGCCAGTGATCAGGCCTATTCTTGTCGTTCAAGTGACGGACACGAGCTACATGAGGCGTATGTCCTTGCTGCTTTGCCCACTCAATGGCTTTTGCCTGCGTGGGGAAGGTGCCGAGAACGGAGTCGGATTGGCCTTCGACGACATAATCGGTGATCGGGCTTCCCTCAGGACGCCCCTTGGGACGAGCTTCCACATAAACTTTTGCCATGGACAACCTCCTTTTTAGGAATGCTCATATGCTACTCCTCGTGGCGGGTGGTCCTGACCTGTTATTTCTGACAGGTGACTTTGAATTTCGGGATCTGTTCTGTCCAGCCGACTACACCTCGCTGGGGTCCGCAGATCCTCCAGCGCCTCCGGCTCCACCTGGTCCTCTCGTAGACGGCGAGGTGATCCCTCCCGTGGCTCTCGGATGGCCAAGGAAGCCATCCTTGGCTGCACCCCGATGCTGGTTATTCATGATGGAGATCCCACCATGTACCAGCCCATCACCAGGATTTTTGACGGCAAGACCTTCTACCAGATCCCCGGCTTCGTGGACTACTGGATCAGCTACTGGATCAGCGCGGACGATGAGGTCATCAGCGACAAGGGGCAGACCCACTACCTGAAGGTCCATTTCGGCTATCACGGCTACTACCGTGTCCACCTGCAGCACAGTGACCATAAAACTTTCCCGAATCTCCACCGCCTCAAGATGATGGCCATGATCACCGGCCCCCTCCGGTTCGACCAGAAGGTGGACCACATCGACGGAAACCCCCGGAACAACCGCCTGGAGAACCTGCAGGTCCTGAACAACACGGGGAACATGAGGAAGTGCCCCTTCACGGTCCTGACCGAAGCGCACGCCACCCAGATCTGGGACCTGCTCCGGCTCACATCCTTGAGTGCCAGGGAGATCGGGGAAGCCTACGGTGTCTCCAGGGCCACCATCGAGGCGATCAGATACGGGCGGTCCTGGAACTCCGTCACTGGGCTTGCCAGCGCCAAAAGGATCCATCGCCCCGAGGCCCAGCGGAAGACCACCTTGAGGAAGAAGGCGGAGGCAGCTGCCGTGCGCCAGAAGTCCGCGTGACTCCGGTGTGACCCCCAAATCGGGTCTAATTTTAAGCGAATGCTTCCGGCGACACACCCTTGCGCCCAGTCCATACAAGCCAAGAGGCCCGTCACGATTAAGTTTCGGGCTTCTGTTATCGATTATCCTACTGGAGCCGCTGTCCGGACTCGAACCGGAGACCTTCCGCTTACAAGGCGGGTGCTCTACCAACTGAGCTATAGCGGCGGGGATCCGGCCCCTGCCCGGCCGGAGTGTTCAGGCATTATGCCCCATGGCCGGGGCCGGTGCCAACCGGATGTGGGCGGCTGCGGGCGTTTGCGGGCTTCCAGAACCGGGGCGGGGGTGCGATGATCGGGCTTTCCTGTCTGTGAGGTGAGCGTTGCCCGTGTCGTACCGGATCGCCGTGGTGGATACCGAGACCACTGGCCTGTATCCCTCCCGGGACCGCCTGGTGGAGATCGCCATCATGCTGCTGGAGGTGGAGGCCGCCACCGGCCGGTTGGTCCGGGTGCTGGAGACCTACGAGGCGCTCCAGGATCCGGGGCTGCCCATTCCCGCTGAGGCCACGGCCATCCACGGCATCACCGACGCCATGGTGCGCGGCCAGCGCATCGACGCGCCGCGGGTCGGCCGGATGCTCGGCGCGGCGGATCTGGTGGTGGCGCACAACAGCGGGTTCGACAAGGGCTTCGTCCGCCAGGTGATGCCCCAGGTGGACGCCCTGGTCTGGGGCTGTTCCTGCCGGGGCATTCCCTGGCGCAAGCTGTACGCCACGCTGGACAGCACCCGGCTGCAGTACCTGGCCGCCGAGCTGCGGGTGCGCGCCGGCACCGCCCACCGGGCCCTGGGCGACGTGGAGACCACCGTGAACCTGATCCTGCAGGAGGGGCCCGGCGGCGACCCCCACCTGCTGCACCTGCTTTCCCGCAAGCTGGTGCCGCGCCCGGCAGGAAGTCTATAGTGTCCTCGCTGCCGTCCGGACCGGTTCCGGGCGCGCGGCTGGGGAGGACGCCATGCGGTTGCCATGCCAGGGTCCGGGGCCGGGTCTGCTGCTGGCGCTGCTGCTGGGGGCGGGACCGGGACCGGCTCTGGCGGCGGCCGGACCGGTCCAGGCCCAGGCCATGCGGCCGGCCCAGGACCCCGATCCGCTGCTACGGCTGAACGACCGGTTCCGGGCGGGCTACGCCCGGGCCAAGGCGGCGCGCCAGGCCGCCGGCGGACCGGTGCTGCTGGTGCAGGGCGACCGCTGGCGCCTGTACCGGCACCAGGCGCTGGTGGCCGAGGCCAGCTTCCAGCCGGCGCTGTTCCACCGGCTCAAGGCCATGGCCCATGTGCCCCTGGCGCTACACCTGCTGTGGACCACCGGGGCCGGGCCGGCGCCGGCGGAACGGCGGGAGCTGGCGGAGCTGGTGCGGGCCGCCCGGACCGAGCTACTGCCGGACTTCCCGCCGAACGAACGGCCACGGCAGGCCCGGATCCTGGAGGCCTGCGCCCGGCTGCTGGAGACGCCCGGGCCCTTGCCCGCGGGGCGGCTGGCGGCGTTCGACGCGGAGCTGGGGCCCATGCTGCGGGCCAACGCCGAGGCCGCCGCGGGCCTGGAACTGGACCGGCTGCACCAGGGCGTGACCCGCCTGCGCGGCGGCCTGGGGCCCGGCGAGTGGGGCGCCCTGCGGGTGGTGATCTGCGGCTCGCACATGGCCCGGGACGGGGAGGTGACCCTGCAGTATTTCTGCCGGCTGCTGGGGGAAGCGCGGGAGGGGGGGCGGGTGGTCTATGCCGAAGGCCTGCGCGATCCGGCGGCGGCCCTGGATCTGCTGGCCACCCACCAGGTGGATGCGGAGGCCGGCGCGGCATTCTTCGCCGATCCGGACCGCATGCACCGGGACGTGCTGGCGGATGGTGCCGGCCGCTGGCTGGCGGCGCACCCGGAGCTGGGTCCGGCCCCGGGCCGGGATGGCGAAAACGCCTCCGCTCGTGCGGCCGGTCCGAGTACACTCGTTCCAGGAAGCCCTGGGTCCACGGTGAACTGAGTGACCGGGTGGGAGGATGGCATGGCTTTGATCGTTTGGGATGCGCGGCTGGCCACGGGGCACCCGGCCATCGACGAGCAGCACCAAACCATGGCGGAGATCGTCAATCGCCTGCATGGCGCCATGAAACAGGGCAAGGGCAAGGGCGAGCTCCAGGGCATCCTGGTCTTCCTCTATGACTACACCGTGAGCCACTTCGCCATGGAGGAGGGCCTCATGGCCCAGCACGGCTATTCCGGCATGGCCCGGCACCGGCAGATCCACGCGGACCTGGTGCGGCAGCTGGCGGAGCTGGTGGACAAATTCCAGCAGTGCAGCGCCTCGCTCACCCTGCCGGTGATGACCTTCCTGGAGGACTGGCTGGTGCAGCACATCATGGGCGAGGACCAGCTGTTCGCCGCGGAACTGCGGGAGAAGGGCGTCCGTTAGGCACCATGTGGGGGAGCACGAGGGGATGAGACGCCTGCGTCGAATGAGAGGGAGCGAAGCGACCGCGCGGTCCCTCCCCGTTCATATCAGTTAGGCAACCGGGTCTGCCGTTCGTAGGCCTCCAGTTCCTCCCACAGTTCGGTCCGTTCCGGCTGCCGGGCGCGGCAGTCCGCCAGCAGCGCGCCGAAGGCGGCCCGGGACAGCAGACTGTGGCCGGGGGGCGCCGCCAGCCGGGCCTGGCAGTGGGCGGCCCAGCGCGCCTGTTCGGGGGCGCTGAGGGTCTCCGGCCAGTTGCGGGCCCGGTAGCGGAAGAACAGTTCGTCCAGGCGCGGATCCTGGAAGTCCGGGCGCAGCCCGGCCAGCGCCTCCGGCCGGGTGCGGCCGATGCGGTCCATCCAGGTGCGGTCCTGGCTGGAAAAGAAGCCGCCGGAGTACAGGGACAGGTCCGGATCCGCCGCGGCCGCCGGGCCCGGACTCGCGAAGGCTGCCAGCACCCGCGCCCGGAACGCCGGCTGGGCCGCCAGGGCCTCGGCCCGCGCCCGGGCCGAGGCCAGGTCCACCTGGTAGCGTTCCGCCACCGCTGGGGTGAGCATGCGCAGATCCCGCACCACCATGGGGCAGCGGTTCAGGTGCAGGGTCTTGGCGGGCAGCCGCGGCAGGCCCTGGCGGTCCAGCGCCTCGCTGCTCTGGAAGATCCGCTGGCGCAGCACCTCCGGATCCAGGTCCAGGAACGGCTCGAAGGGGTGGCGCAGGTCCCATACGGGGATCTCGTTGGGCCGACCCGGCTGGTCGCCCAGCGGCAGGACCAGGGAGAAGGCGCCCTGCTGCGCCTTGAACATGCCGGACACGTGGATGAGCGGCTGGGGGTGGTCCGGGTCTACCTGGCTGCGCACCCAGTGCTTGTTCCGGGCCTTCAGGGCGAAGTCCCAGAGCCGGGGCTGGCTTTGCTTGAGCCGGCGCGCCAGGGCGACCGTCGCCTGCACGTCTGCCAGGGCGGTATGCGCCTGGGCGTGCGGGATACCGTTGGCGGCGGTGAGGTGCTCCAGGCGGAAGCTGGGGGTGCCGTCCGGACCGTCCGGCCAGACCAGCCCCTCCGGCCGGAAGGCCCGGGCCAGGCGCAGCACGTCCAGCAGGTCCCAGCGGCTGTTGCCGTTCTGCCACTCCCGGGCGTAGGGATCGATGAGGTTGCGGAACAGGGTGGCGCGGGTGAGTTCGTCGTCGAAGCGCAGGCTGTTGTAGCCGACCGTGCAGGTCTCGGGCCGGGCAAGCTCCTGGTGCACGGTGCGGATGAAGGCCTGTTCCTGGACCCCCAGGCGCGCCACGGTGCCCGGGCCGATGCCGGTGAGGGCGCAGGCCACCGGATCCGGCAGGTAGTCGGGGCTGAGCCGGCACCACAGTTCCAGCGGCGCCTCCACCGGCACCAGATCGGCGTCGGTGCGCAGGCCGGCGAACTGGGCCGGGCGGTCCGCCCGGGGGTCCACCCCGAAGGTCTCATAATCGTGCCAGTAGAACGAGCATGCCATGCCTGCGAGGATACCTCATGCCGATCCCGCCGTTGACCCTCCCTCTGCTGCGCGCCGCCGCCTGGTCCGAGACCGAGCTGCCGCCGGCCCCGGAGGACGGTTTCCTGGACCTGGCCTGGGGCGGCCCGGCCCTGGATCTGGGCTGCGTGGCGCCGCTCCAGCGCCGGCGCCTGAGCCGCCTGGCCCGGGCCTGCTTCCATTGCGCCGGGCGGGTGGCGCCGGACCCGGACACCCGGGTGGTGTTCGCCTCCCGGCACGGGGAGGCGGGACGGACCCTGGCCATTCTGCGCGACCTGACCGCCGGGGCCGAGGTGTCGCCCACCCACTTCTCCATGTCGGTGCACAACGCCGTGCCCGGGCTGTGGTCCATCCTGACCGGCGACCGGGCCTCCGTGTGCGCCGTGACCGCCGGGCCGGAAAGCTTCGGCTGGGGGCTGCTGGAGGCCCTGGCCAGCTACCGGGAGGACCCGGCCCGGCCGGTGCTCTACCTGTTCGGGGACGATGTGCTGCCGGAGCCCTGGTCCGCTCCGGCGCCCCCGGGGAACCTGCATGCCATGGCCCTGCTCGTGGGGGAGCCGGCCCGGCGGCAGCTGCGCCTGAGCCTGACCCCGCGGCCGGACGCCCCCTGGAACCTGGAACCCCCCGGGCTCCAGTCGGAGCACTGCCTGCGGGCGCTGCGGACCGGGGCGACGGACCCCTGGTCCGGGCCCGGCGGGGACTGGCGCTGGCTGCCGGACGCCTGAACTGGGGAAATCCCGCTCCAGCCGCTTAGGGGGTGGTTAGCCTGATCGCCCGGAGCGGAAAGCTAATATCATTGGTCATCCGAACAAATCCCGCTTGGCCTGAGGTCGGCAGGGGCGGACATTTGCCACCGGGGAGACAACGACGTATGAGCATGGTGATGACACCCTTGGAAATGAAAAAATTTATTATCGAAACCTTGGGATTGGAGGACCTGGCGCCCGAGGGGATCGGCGACGACGAGCCGCTGTTCGCCGGCGGCCTGGGCCTGGATTCCATCGATGCACTGGAACTGGGCATCGCCCTGCGCCGGAAGTTCCAGGTGCCCACGTCCGAGCAGGATCCGGACACGCCGGACCACTTCCGCACGGTGAACACCCTGGTGGCGTTCGTGGCCCGGAACGGACAGGGACTGATCGAAGCCGGGGCCTGAGGGCCATGGGCTGCCTGCCACTCACCCACCTGTTCCAGGGGGCCCGGAATCCGGACCGGCCGGTGGCCCTGGATGGGCCGGCCGGCAGCGCGCGCACCTGGGGCGCCTTCACCGCGGCCGCCGCGGGAGTGGCCGACCAGGTCCGCCGCCAGGGCGGACAGCGCTGGCTGCTCGCTTGCCCCGAGGTCTGGGACTTCGCCGCCGGAGCCTTCGGCCTATTGCTGGCGGGCCGGACGGTGGTGGTGCCGCCCAATTTCCAGCCGGGGACCCTGCGGGTGCTGGCGCAGGAAACGGATGGCGCGGTGCGCCGGGCCGGGGCCGGACCGGCCGGGCCGGCCCCGGACACCCGGGTGGATGGCCAGGTGGAGTTCTGGACCTCCGGCAGTTCCGGTGAGCCCAAGCGCATCGTCAAGGCCCTGGCCCAACTGGACGCCGAGGTGGCCATGCTGGAGCGCACCTTCGGCACCCTGCTGGGCGCCGCGCCGGTGGTGGGCACGGTGCCCCACCACCACATCTACGGGTGCCTGTTCCGGATCCTGTGGCCCCTGGCGGCGGGCCGGCCGTTCCAGTGCGAACCCTGCGGCGATCCCGCCGGGTTCCGGCGCAGCCTGTCGCTGGCCCCGGCCCTGGTCGCCAGCCCGGCCCATCTGTCCCGTCTGCCGCGCCTGCTGGACCTGGACGGACTGACCCAGCGGCCGGTGGCGATCTTCTCCTCGGGCGGCCCCCTGGATCCCGGGGACGCCCGGATCTGGCGCCGGTGGGCACCGGGCGGGGTGCAGGAGATCTACGGCAGCACCGAGACCGGCGGCATCGCCTGGCGCCGCCAGGACGACCGACCGGACAGCACCCTGTGGACCCCCTGCGACGATGTGGCGGTGGCCTTCGAGGACGGCGCCCTGGTGGTGACCTCGTTCCGGGCTGGCCCCGGCCCGCTGCGGCTGGAGGATGCGGCGGAGCCCACCCCGGACGGCCGGTTCCGCCTGCTGGGTCGGTTGGACCGGACCATCAAGCTGGAAGAAAAGCGCATCTCCCTGCCGGAGCTGGAGCGGGCCCTGGAGGCCCTGCCCTGGGTGGCCCGGGCGGCCGTGGTGCTGCTGCCGGGCGTCCGCCCCAGGCCCGGGGGGGAGGAGGGGCTGCCGCGGACCTCCCGGCCCATGCTCGGGGCGGTGGTGGTGCTGCGGGCCGGCGCGCCCGCCGAGCGGGCCGTCCGGGTGCGGGCCCTGCGCGTCCATCTGGCGCAGCGGTTCGAGGCCCCGGCGCTGCCCCGGCGCTGGCGCTTCCCCCAGGAACTGCCGTACGACGAGCGGGGCAAGCTCACGCCCCAGGCCCTGGCCGGACTGTTCCGGTCATGAGTGTCAGTCCCTTCCGCCCCTGCCTGATCCTGCCGGTGTACGACCCCGGCCCCGCGCTGGGCCGCACCGTGGCCGCCCTGGCCGGCCACGGCCTGCCGCTGTACCTGGTGGACGACGGCAGCGGACCCGACACCCGGCAGGAGCTGCAGCGGCTGGCGGCGGCCGAACCGCTGGTGCGGCTGCTGTCCATGGGCCGCAACCAGGGCAAGGGTGCCGCGGTGATGCTCGGCCTGCGCCGGGCCGCCCTGGACGGCTTCAGCCACGGGTTCCAGGTGGATTCCGACGGCCAGCACGACGCGTCCGCAGTGCCGGCCTTCCTGGCCCTGGCCCAGGCGCACCCGGAGGCGGTAATCGCCGGGACCCCCTGCTTCGATCACAGCGTGCCCAACGCCCGCAAGTACGGCCGCCTGTTCTCCCACCTGTGGGTGGGCATCAACACCCTGTCCATGACCATCCATGACTCCCTGTGCGGGTTCCGGGTGTATCCCCTGGAGGCCACGGTGGCGCTCATGGACCGGACGGCCATCGGCCGGCGCATGACCTTCGACACCGAGATCGTGGTGCGCCTGCACTGGGCCGGCGTGCCGGTGCTGAACGCGCCGGTGCAGGTCACCTACCCCGCGGACGGGGTTTCGCACTTCCAGCCCTGGGCCGATACGCTTCGGCTGGTTGGGCTGCACGCAAGGCTGCTGCCGGGCATGCTGCGCCACAGTCCCGGCCTGCTGCTCCGCAAGTTGGCTCCGGCCGCCCCGGCCGCAGGGGGTGCAGCGAGCCACATCCCCTGGTACCGCATCCGCGAGCGGGGCACCCTGCTGGGCTTCCGGATCATGCTGGGGCTGCTGCGGCTGGTGGGGCCCCGGGCTGTGCGGGTGGTGGCGGACGGGGTGCTGGTGCCGTACTTCTTCGTCACCAGCCGCCGGGCCCGCCAGGCCTCCCGCGCCTACCTGGCCCGGCTGCGGGCCCAGTCCGGCCCCCTGCCGGGCTTGCCCGGCGAGCCCGGTCCCGGGGCAGTGTTCCGGCATTTCCGCAGCTTCACCCGGTCCACCGTGGACAAGGTCCTGGCCTGGTCCGGCTGCCATTCGGGGATCGAACTGGACCCGGCCGATCTGGAAGCCTTCATGGCCCAGCGGGCCGGTGGCCGGGGCACCCTGTTCCTGGGCGCCCACCTGGGCAACCTGGAGATGCTCCGGGCCCTGGGCCGCGGCCAGGGCCTGACCGGCCTCAACGCCGTGATCTACGGCCGCAACGCCGCGCGTTTCCACGAGATCCTCGAGCTGGTCAACCCCGGCTTCGCCGCCGACCTTATGCGGGTGGAGCAGGTGACCCCCGACACCGCCATCCGCATGCAACAGAAGCTGGAGCGGGGCGAATGCCTGTTCATCATCGCCGACCGGCCAGCGCCCCGGACGCCTGACCAGGCGGAGGGTTCCAACCAGCGCACCGTGCAGGTGCCCTTCCTGGGGGCGCCCGCGGCGTTCCCGTGCGGGCCCTACTTCCTGGCCCACCTGCTGCGCTGTCCGGTCTACCTGGTGCACTGCGTGTACGACGGGACCCGCTACCGCGTGCGTCTGGAGCCCTTCGCCGAACGCATCGAGCTGCCCCGGGCCGGCCGCCAGGCCGCCATGGCCGAGTGGGCCGCGCGGTATGCTCGTTCCCTGGAGGCCCAGTGCCGTGCGACCCCATTCCAATGGTTCAACTTCTTCGATTTCTGGGCCGAGCGCTGAGCCGCTGGAGCCGCACGCCAGGCCGGTGACTGCGGACGCCGGTCCGGTCCTCCTGGGCGTCGCGCCGCTGACCCTGGACCAGGTGGCGCAGGTGGCGCTGGGGGGCCGGGGCGTGGCCCTGGACACCGACCCCGGGTTCCGCCGGCGGGTGGAGGCCAGCCGCGCCTTCCTGGCCGAACTGCTGGCGCGCGGAGAGCCGGTATACGGCGTCAACACCGGCTACGGCGATTCCTGCACCGTGGCCGTGCCCCCGGAACTGCTGGCGGAACTCCCGGCCCAGCTATGCCGGTACCACGGCTGCGGCCTGGGCGCCCACCTGGAACCGGTGGAGGTCCTGGCGGTGCTCCTGGCCCGGCTGACCTCCCTGGCCCAGGGCTACTCGGCGGTCCGCTTCGAATTGCTGGAGGCCCTGGCGGCGCTCATCAACCACCGCATCCTGCCGCGCATCCCGGCCGAGGGTTCGGTGGGCGCCAGCGGCGATCTCACCCCGCTGTCCTACGTGGCGGCGGTGCTCATGGGCGAGCGGGAGGTCCTGGTGGAGGGAGGGGGCCGACCGGCCGAAGCCGGGGCGGTCGCGACGGCATCGGCCCTGCGTCCGGCCCGGGCGGCCCTGAAGGCGGCCGGCCTGCCGGTGCTGGTCCTGGCGCCCAAGGAGGCCCTGGCCCTCATGAACGGCACCGCGGTCATGACCGGTCTGGCCTGCCTGGCCTACCAGCGGGCGGAACACCTGAGCCGGCTGGCCTGCCGGCTTACCGCCCTGTCCGTGGCCTGCCTGCAGGGGCACCGGGACCATTTCCATCCCCGGCTGTCGGCGCTCAAGCCGCACGTGGGCCAGGGCGAGGCGGCCGCCTGGATCTGGGCGGATCTGGCCGGGGAGGACCCCGGCCCGGGCAGCCCGGGGATCGATCCCAGGCTCCAGGACCGCTATTCCCTGCGCTGCGCCCCGCACGTGATCGGCGTGCTGCGGGACGCGCTGCCCTGGATCCGGCGCGACCTGGAGCACGAGCTGAACAGTGCCAACGACAACCCCCTGTTCGACGGCGAGGCCCGGCTGATGCTGAACGGCGGCCACTTCTACGGCGGCCACGTGGCCTTCGCCATGGATGCCCTGAAGCTGGCCGTGGCCGGGCTGGCCGACCTCATGGACCGGCAGCTGGCCCTGCTGGTGGATCCCCGCTATAACGGCGGACTGCCGGCCAACCTGTCCGGGGCCGAACCCGGGCGGGCCGCCCTCAACCACGGGCTCAAGGCGGTACAGATCGGCGCCAGCGCCTGGACCGCCGAGGCCCTGAAGCTGACCATGCCCGCCTCGGCCTTTTCCCGCTCCACCGAATGCCACAACCAGGACAAGGTCAGCCTGGGCACCATCGCCGCCCGGGACTGCCTGCGGGTGCTGGAGCTCACCGAGCAGGTGGCCGCGGCCATGGTCCTGGCCACCCGCCAGGGGCTGGAGCTGCGCGCCCGCCAGGGCGATCAGGCCGTCCTGAGGCTGGCCGCTCCGGCCCGGGCCTGGGCCGCGGAGCGCCAGGCGGAGCTGCCCCTGGTGGCCGAGGACCGGTCCCTGGAAGCCGAACTGCGCGCCCTGGCCGGCGCCATCCACACCTGCCGCTGGAGCCTGTATCCATGAAACCCCTGTCGATCCTGCGACCGCTGCTGCTGCCCGCGCTGTCGGCCCTGGCCCTGCACGGCCAGGCGGCGCTGCCCGAAAGCCTCACCCGGCAGCTCCAGGAGGCCGCCTGCGTGCACCTGGATTTCGTCCAGACCCGCACCCTGGCCGCCCTGTCCCGCCCCCTGAAGGCCTCCGGCAGCCTGGTGCTGGCCCGGGGCCAGGGGGTGATCTGGGCCGTGCAGCGCCCGGTGGCCATCACCTACGTCATGGGCCCGCAGGGGCTGCTGGTGGTCAACGGCGACGGCACCCGGGAGCGCAAAAGCGCCCAGGATTCGCCGGTGGTGGCGCAGATGGGCCGGATCGTCACCGCCATGACCCGGGGCGACTGGAAGACCCTGGACAGCCTGTTCACGGTGGCCGGGACCGGGCGGCCCGAGCACTGGGAGGTGACCCTGCAGCCCAAGGGGCCCACCGCCGCCTTCGTGAAGGGGATCCGGCTGGAGGGGGGCCGGTTCATCGACCGCATCCGCATGGAGGAGCCCGGCGGCGACCACACCGAGCTGCTGTTCCAGCACCAGCGGATGGACGCGCCGCTCAGCGAGGCGGAGCGGCGCCTGCTGGCGCCGGAACCCGGGAGCTGAAGCCACCAGGGCGGGGTGTTTCTCAGTGCCCGCTGAGGGTGGCCCGGTACTGGGCCAGGTAGCCGGCCTCGGCCGGGCTGGGCCGCTCGGACGCCGTCATGGCCCGGTGCCAGAACGGGTAGAAGGGGGCCGGACGCGCGGCTTCCTCGATCCGGTCGTGCTGCTCCCGGGTCAGGGTGACGCCCTCGGCGGCCAGGTTCTCCCGCAGCTGCGCCTCGTTGCGCGCCCCCACCACCACCGGGCCGACCCCGGGGCGGTCCTTGACCCAGGCCAGGGCCACCAGGGCCACCGGCACGCCGCGCTCCCCGGCCACGGCCCGGAGCGCGTCCACCACCCGGTACAGACGTTCCTGGTCCAGCACCCAGGGCTCGTGCCAGGTGCCCGAGCCCTGCCGGGTCCCGGCCTGGGCCGGCCGGTCGCGGTCGAACTTGCCGGACAGCAGGCCCTGGCCCAGGGGGCTCCAGATCATGGCGCCCACGCCCAGGTCCTGGCCGGCCGGGAGCAGCTCGTACTCGGCCTCGCGCGCCTCGGCGGTGTAATAGATCTGCTGGCTCACCGGCTGGATGGCGCCCATGGCCCGGGCGGCCATCACCGTCTTGGCCAGGGACCAGCCGCTGTAGTTGGAGACGCCCCAGTAGCGGATCTTGCCGGCCTGGACCAGGCTGGTCAGGGTCGCCACCGTTTCCTCCACGGGGGTGGTGCCGTCCCAGCGGTGGACGAAGAACAGGTCCACGTAGTCGGTGCGCAGCCGGCGCAGGGACTGCTCCAGCTGGGCGGTGAGGTGGATCCGGGAGGCGCCGCCGTCGTTGCGGGAACCGCCCAGGTCCATGCCCGCCTTGGTGAAGACCAGGGCCTGGTCCCGGCGGCCGGCCAGGGCCTCGCCCAGCACCGTTTCGGCGGCGCCGTGGGAATAGACATTGGCGGTGTCGAAGGCGTTCACCCCGGCGTCCAGGGCGGTGTCCACCAGCCGGCGGGCCTCCGCGCCCACCAGGGAACCCACCGCCGCGAAGCCGCCGGTGCCCGCGAAGCTCATGGTGCCCAGCACGAACTTGGACACCCGCATGCCAGATTGGCCTAGATTTACGTATTCCATGGGGTTCTCCGCGCAGATCGGTCTGCCCTGGCCCGGTCGCTCCGGGCGTCTGCCCTGAATCTGCGCGCCTGGGCCGGGATTTTCCAGGGGAAAGGCGTCCCCGCCGTCCGGCTACCGCCCCGGATGCCGCCGGGCATGGCCGTACAGGGCCGGCCAGAGCAGGGCCAGGGCCTCCTGCACCAGCACCGGCAGCACGGGCCGGCCCTGGCCCGCCAGCCAAAGCCGTTCGGCGCCGCGGATGGCCGCCAGGACCAGGCTGGCCTCCAGTTCGGCCAGCCGCTCGCCCTGCACGCCCGCGGCCTGCCAGCGGCGGAAATGCTGGGCGAACACCTCCTGGTAGTCCCGGTCCAGCTCCGCCTGGCGGGCGCGCAGGGCCGGCTCCGCCGCCACCCGGGCCAGCCGGCGCAGCCAGTGGTCCCGGTCTTCCTCCATGTGCCGGGCCAGGGCCAGGCAAGCCTCGGGCAGGCCGGCACCCTGGCCGCTGCCATCGCCGTCCAGCACCTGGGCCAGGCCCCGCACCAGCTCGGCGTGGTCGTGGAAGAAGGGTTCCACCGACACCAGCGGCTGGTCCAGGCTCCGTTCCAGGGTTTCCCGCCACTTCTGCCGCTGCCGCGCCTGCCTGGGTCCATCCATCTGGCCATTCTACGGGGACCGGGCGAAAATTCCTCCACCTTCCCGGCCGGGGGACGGGAGAATGGCCGGATGCATCGTCGCCTGCCCATGCCCTGCCTTCTGCTGATTCCGCTGCTGCTGGCGGGGTGCCGGCCGCCCGGCAACGCCCCGGTGCGCATCGCTCCGGGCGCCCAGCTGTGGCTGTGCCCGCCCCAGGACGCGCCGGACCTGTTCGCCACCCAGGAGGTGCGCTTCCTGCTGCCCGGCGGGCGCCGGGAAACGGTGCTGGTGGTGCTGGAAAACCGGGACGGCAACCTGAGCCTGGTGGCCAGCACGCCCATGGGCCAGACCCTGTTCGTGGTGCGGGTGCGCGATCTGGACCCGGGCGTGGGCGCCGGCGTGCAGGCCGCCGTGGATGTCCGGGTGCCCCTGCCGGCCGGGCTGGATCCCCGGACCCTGGCGGCCCTGGTGCAGTTCGCCCTGTGGCCCGACGCCGCCGTGGCCCGCAGCCTGGGCCCGGGGCTCAGCCTGCGCCGGGATGCCGCGGGGCGGTCCCTGCTGCGCGCCGGCCGCGTGGTCTGGAGCGTCACCTGGGACGGCGAGGCCCCCCCGTACCGGACCCTGGAGCTGCGCAACCCGGCCATGGACCTGGACCTGAAGATCCGCACGGTGCCCGAATGAGCCCCGCCGCCGAGCCGGTCTACCTGTCCGCCCTGGGCCTGGTGAACGCCCTGGGCCGGGGCAAGGCCGCCGTGGCCCGCGGCTTGTTCCGGGGCGAGGTCGGCGGCATGGTGCTGGAGGACGGCTGGATTCCCGGCCACACCGCCCGGGTGGGCCGGGTGGCCGGGCCCCTGCCGGAGTTGCCGGCCGCGGAGGCCGGCGCCGACAACCGCACCGCCCGGCTGCTGATGGCCGCCCTGGAGGAGATCCGCCCGGAACTGGAGGCCGAGCGGGACCGGCTGGGGCCGGACCGCATCGGCGTGGTGCTGGGCACCAGCACCGCCGGGGCGCCGATGCTGGAGGCGGCCGTGGCCCACATGGCGCGAGAGGGCGTCCTGCCGCCCGGGTTCCAGTACGCCGGCCAGGAGATGGGTGCGCCCGCACGCTTCCTGGCGCGTCAGCTCGGCCTCACCGGCCCGGCCTACACCGTGTCCACCGCCTGCACCTCCAGCGGCAAGGCCCTGGTCTCGGCCCGCAACCTGCTGCGCATGGGCCTGTGCGATGCCGTCCTCACCGGCGGCGCCGACGCCCTGTGCCGGCTCACCCTCAACGGCTTCTCCTCCCTGGGCGCGGTCACCCCGGAGCCGGCCAACCCCATGAGCCTGAACCGGGCCGGCATCAACCTGGGCGAGGGGGCGGCGCTGTTCCTGCTGCGCCGGGAGCCCGCCGCCATCGCCCTGCTGGGCGCCGGCGCCTCCAGCGACGCCTACCACATCTCCTCCCCGGATCCGGAAGGGCAGGGGGCCGAGACCGCCATGCGCCTGGCCCTGGGCGAGGCCGGCCTGGCCGGCCCGGAGGTGGGCTACCTGAACCTGCACGCCACCGCTACCGAAAAGAACGACGAGATGGAAAGCCGGGCGGTGCAGCGGGTGTTCCCCGGGGGGGTGCCCTGCGGCGGCACCAAGCCGTTCACCGGCCACCTGCTGGGCACGGCGGCGGCCACCGAGCTGGCCTTCTGCTGGCTGGCCCTGGCACCCGAATGGAACCCCCAGGGGCTGCTGCCCCCCCACGGCTGGGACGGCCAGGCCGACCCGGCCCTGCCCGCCCTGGACCTGGTGCGCCCGGGGACCCGGGCCCCGGGACTGCGGGTCTGCCTGTCCAACGCCTTCGCCTTCGGCGGGAATAATCTGACCCTGGCGGTGGGCCGGCCATGAGGGCGGGCCCGCGTCCCGCCTGGGCCGCACGGTCCCGGCGGCGCCGCCCGCTCGCCAGGCTATGACAATATGCATTGAAATTATATTATTTCTCACCATGATTAGTTCAGTTGCTCCAACCAGGAACTTCGAGGGGGGGACGTGAACAAGGCTGGCCTCCCTTCCAAGTCAGGCCCCCGGAAATCCAGGGGGCTTTCGCTACAAGGACGCTGCCCATGTCGCTGCCACCCCGCCAAGGTCTTTACGATCCTTCCTTTGAGCACGATGCCTGCGGGCTGGGGTTCGTAGCCACCCTCAAGCAGGAAGCCACCCACGCCATCGTCTCCCAGGGCCTGAAGATCCTGGAGCACCTGACCCACCGCGGCGCCGCGGGCAGTGATCCGCTCACCGGCGACGGCGCGGGCATCCTGCTGCAGCTGCCGCACGACCTGTTCCGGGAGGAGATGGCCGCCGACGGCGTCACCCTGCCGGCCCCCGGCGACTACGCCGTGGCCATGTGCTTCTTTTCCGCCAACCCGGCCCAGTGCCGGCACCACCAGGCGCTCCTGGAGGCGGCGGTCATGCACCACGGCCAGACCATCCTGGGCTGGCGCACCCCGCCCGTGGACGTGAACGCCCTGGGCCCCTCGGCCCGGGAGTCCATGCCCTCGGTGCGCCAGCTGTTCATCGGCCGCCAGTGCGCGCCCGAGTCCTTCGAGCAGGTGCTGTGCACCATTCGCAAGCGCGCGGGCCAGAACGCCAACTTCGACGATTTCTACCTCTGTTCCTGTTCCTCCATGACCATCGTCTACAAGGGGCTCATGCTGGCCGAGCAGCTGGCGGCCTTCTACCCGGATCTCGCGGACGAGCGCACAACCAGCCGGCTGGCCATGGTGCATTCCCGGTTCTCCACCAACACCTTCCCCTCCTGGAAGCGGGCCCATCCCTACCGCCTGCTGGCGCACAACGGCGAGATCAACACCCTGCGCGGCAACATGGCCTGGATGTCGGCCCGGGAGTCCCTGCTCAAGAGCGACACCTTCAACCGGAACACCGTGGCCGACTTCCGGCCCATCGCCCGGCCGGACGCCTCCGATTCCCAGGCCCTGGACCAGGTGGTGGACTTCCTGCACCTGGCCAGCGGCCGCAGTCTGCCGCACGTGATGATGATGCTGGTGCCCGAGGCCTGGAGCCAGGACCCGGACATGACCCCGGAAAAGAAGGCCTTCTACGAGTTCCACGGCCACCTGCTGGAGCCCTGGGACGGGCCCGCCGCCCTGGCCTTCAGTGACGGCCGGCTGATCGGCGCCACCCTGGACCGCAACGGCCTGCGCCCGGCCAAGTGGGTGATCACTGCCGACGGCCTGGTGATCCTGGCCAGCGAGTTCGGCGTGCTGGACCTGGATCCCGCCCAGGTGATCCAGAAGGGCCGCCTGCAGCCCGGGAAGATGTTCCTGGTGGACGTGGAAGAAGGCCGGATCGTGTCCGACGAGGAGATCAAGCACACCGTCGCCAGCCGTCAGCCGTACGCCAAGTGGTTGGCCGAGAACAAGATCGATCTGGCCTCCCTGCCCGAGGTGCCGGTGGCGCACGTGATCGAGCCCGGCGAACTGCCGGGCCTGCAGCACGCCTTCGGCTACACCGAGGAGGATCTGCGCCAGATCCTCGGCCCCATGGCCGTGGGCGGCGAGGAGCCGGTGGGCTCCATGGGCAACGACGTGCCCCTGGCGGTGCTGTCCGCCAAGCCGCAGCTGCTGTTCCGCTACTTCAAGCAGCAGTTCGCCCAGGTCACCAATCCGCCCATCGATCCCCTGCGGGAAGAGATCGTCATGTCCCTGGTGAGCTGCGTGGGCGGCGAAGGCAACCTGCTGGACGAGTCCCCGCGCCAGTGCCGCATGGTGGAGCTGCCGCACCCGTTCCTCAGCAACGAGGACCTGGCCAAGCTGCGCAAGAACCACCTGCCGGACTTCCGCACCGCCACCCTGCCCATGCTGTTCCCGGTGGAAGGTGACCCCGAACAGAACCTCTACCAGGCCCTGCGCACCCTGTGCCGGGCGGCCAGCCGCGCCATTTCCGACGGCTACGGCCTGCTGGTGCTCAGCGACCGGGCCATGGACAAGGGCTACGCCCCCATCCCCAGCCTGCTGGCCACCGCCGCGGTGCACCACCACCTGATCCGCGAAGGCGACCGGGTCCGCACCGGCCTGATCGTCGAGTCCGGCGAGCCCCGGGAAGTGGCCCACATGGCCCTGCTCATCGGCTACGGCGCGGGCGCGGTCAACCCCTACCTGGCCATCGAAAGCATCAAGGACCTCTGCGCCCGCAAGTACCTGCCCGGCGACCCCAGCTCCGACGAGGCCGTGAAGCGCTACTTCAAGGGCCTCAAGAAGGGCATCCTGAAGACCATGGCCAAGATGGGCATCAGCACCCTGTCCAGCTACCAGGGCGCCCAGATCTTCGAGGCCATCGGCGTGGACCAGTTCGTCATTGACGAATACCTCACCGGCACCGCCTCCCGGGTGCGCGGCATCGGCCTGCGCGACATCGCCGAGGAGGCCCTGGCCCGGCACGCCCTGGCCTTCGGCCCCGAGCCGGCCGGCGATGTGCTGGTTCCGGGCGGCTACCTGGCCTTCCGCGTGGACGGCGAGCGGCACATCTGGAACCCCCTGACCATCGGCAGCCTGCAGAAGGCCGTGCGCCAGCAGGACGCCGCCAGCTACAAGGAGTTCGCCAAGTTCATCAACGAGCAGCAGGAGTACCCGGGCACCCTGCGCGGACTGTGGGACCTGACCCAGGCCGGCCCCGCCGTGCCGCTCATGGAGGTGGAGCCCGCCGCCCAGATCGTCAAGCGCTTCGTCACCGGCGCCATGTCGTTCGGCAGCATCTCCAAGGAAGCCCACGAGAACATGGCCATCGCCATGAACCGCATTGGCGGCCGCTCCAACACCGGCGAGGGCGGCGAGGATCCGGCGCGCTTCCTGCCCGACGCCGCCGGCGATTCCCGGCGCAGCTCCATCAAGCAGGTGGCCTCGGGCCGGTTCGGGGTCACCGCCGAGTACCTGGTCAACGCCGACGAGATCCAGATCAAGATGGCCCAGGGCGCCAAGCCCGGCGAGGGCGGCCAGCTGCCCGGCAAGAAGGTGGACGTGACCATCGCCCGGGTCCGGCACAGCATGGCCGGGGTGACCCTGATCTCGCCGCCGCCACACCACGACATCTACTCCATCGAGGACCTGGCCCAGCTGATCTTCGATCTGAAGAACGTCAACCCCCTGGCCCGGATCAGCGTCAAGCTGGTGTCCGAGGCCGGCGTCGGCACCGTCGCCGCCGGCGTGGTCAAGGCCCACGCCGATGTGGTGCTGATCAGCGGCGACAACGGCGGCACCGGCGCCTCGCCGCTCACCGCCATCCACCATGCCGGCGTGCCCTGGGAACTGGGCCTGGCCGAGGCGCACCAGGTGCTGCTGCTCAACGGACTGCGCAGCCGGGCCGTGCTGCAGACCGACGGCAAGCTCAACACCGGCCGGGACGTGGCCATCGCCGCCCTGCTGGGCGCCGAGGAATTCGGCTTCGCCACCGCGCCGCTCATCGCCTCCGGCTGCATCATGATGCGCAAGTGCCACCTGAACACCTGCCCGGTGGGCGTGGCCACCCAGGACCCGGAACTGCGCAAGCGCTTCCAGGGCCAGCCCGAGCACGTGATCCGCTACTTCTTCTACGTGGCCGAGGAACTGCGCCTGCTCATGGCCAGCCTGGGCTTCCGCACCCTCAAGGACATGGTGGGCCGCTCCGACTGCCTGCAGCCGCGTAAGCACGGGCTCAACCCCAAGGCCCGCAAGGTTGACTGCTCCGAGATCCTGTACCGGCCGGCTGCGGCCGGCACCGGCTCCGCCGCCTGCGTGGAGTGCCAGGACCACAAGCTGGACGACGTGCTGGACCATAAGCTCATCGCCCAGGCCCAGCCGGCCCTGGACGGCATCCGCAGCGTGGTGATCGACACCCCCATCCGCAATAGCGACCGGGCTACCGGCGCCATGCTCAGCGGCCAGATCGCCCGTCGCTACGGCAGCCAGGGCCTGGCCGAGGACACCATCACGATCCGGGCCAAGGGCAGCGCCGGCCAGAGCTTCGGCGCCTTCGCCTCCCCCGGCACCACCCTGGAGCTGACCGGCGACGCCAACGACTACGTGGGCAAGGGCCTGTGCGGCGGCATCGTCGCCGTGCGGCCTCCGGCCGGCGCCCCGTTCAAGCCCGAAGAGCAGGTCATCGTCGGCAACGTGGTGATGTATGGCGCCACCTCGGGCCGGGCCTTCTTCAACGGCCGGGCCGGTGAGCGCTTCGCCATCCGCAACAGCGGCGCCAGCACCGTGGTGGAAGGCGTGGGCGACCACGGCTGCGAGTACATGACCGGCGGCGTGGTGGTGGTGCTGGGCAGCGTGGGGCGCAACTTCGGCGCCGGCATGAGCGGCGGCCTGGGCTACGTCTACGACGAGGACCAGACCTTCGCCGCCCGCTGCAACACCGAGATGGTCGAACTGACCCCCCTGGACCCGGCCGACGTGGCCGCGCTCCAGGCCCTGCTGTGGGAGCATGTGCAGCGCACCGGCAGCCCCAAGGCCCAGCGCATCCTGGACGGCTGGGACACCCTGGGCGGCCAGTTCGTGAAGGTCTACCCGAGCGAATACCGCCGGGCCATGGAAGCCGCCAGCTCCCCGGCCACCAATTCCCTGGCCATCTCGGAGCTGTCGCCGCCGGATCCGGGCGATCTGCCGGTGCCCGTGCCGGTCGGGGAGGTGCTGTAATGGGCAACATCCGCGGATTCCTGGACGTCGAACGCGCCGACCACGGCCGGCGGCCCATCGCCGAACGCCTCCTGGACTGGAAGGAGTTCGATCTGCCGGTGCCCGAGGCCGCCCTCCGGGACCAGGCCTCCCGCTGCATGGAGTGCGGCGTGCCGTTCTGCAACGGCGGCTGCCCCCTGGGCAACGTGATTCCAGAGTTCAACGACCACCTGTACAAGAACTACCCGGAGCGGGCGCTGGCCCGGCTGCATTCCACCAACAATTTCCCGGAGTTCACCGGCCGGGTCTGCCCCGCCCCCTGCGAAGCCGCCTGCACCCTCAACCTGGAAGAGCATCCGGTCGCCATCAAGGACATCGAGCGCGCCATCATCGACCGGGCCTGGGCCGAAGGCCAGGTGCCGCCCCAGCCGCCCCGGAACCGGAGCGGCCGTGCGGTGGCCGTGATCGGCTCCGGTCCCTCGGGGCTGGCCGCCGCCCAGGAGCTGGCCCGCCGGGGCCACGCCGTGACCGTGTTCGAACGGGATGACCGGATCGGCGGGCTGCTCCGCTACGGCATCCCCGACTTCAAGCTGGACAAGCACCTCATCGACCGGCGCATGGCCCAGATGGAGGCCGAAGGCGTGGTCTTCCGCACCGGCGTGCACGTGGGCGTGGATCTGCCGGGCGACCAGCTTCGGGCCCAGTTTGACGCCGTGCTGCTGTGCGGCGGTTCGCGCCAGCCGCGGAACCTGAACGTGCCGGGCCGGGAACTGAAGGGCGTGCACTTCGCCCTGACCTTCCTGGAACAGGCCAACCGCCGGGTGGCTGGCGACAGCATCCCCGCGGCCATCGAGCTGCTGGCCACCGGCAAGCAGGTGGTGGTCATCGGCGGTGGCGACACCGGTTCGGACTGCCTGGGCACGTCCCTCCGCCAGGGCGCCGCCCGAGTCTCCCAGCTGGAGGTGATGCCAAAGCCGCCGGTCAAACGCACCGCGAACAATCCATGGCCGGCCTGGCCGCAGATCCTGCGCACCTCCTCCTCCCAGGAAGAGGGCGGCGACCGGGACTGGGCCGTGGCCACCACCGCATTCCTGGGTGACGCCCAGGGCCGCCTGCGCGCCCTGAAGGTGGTGCGGGTCGGGCCCGCCCCGAGCTTCACCCCGGTGCCCGGCACCGAGTTCGAGCTGCCCTGCGACCTGGCCCTGCTGGCCATGGGCTTCCTGGGCTCCGAGCGGGCCGGCCTGCTGGAGCAGCTGGGCGTGGCCATGGACGCCCGCGGCAATGTGCAGGCCCGGGACGCCGCCACCAGCGTCGACGGGGTGTTCGCCGCCGGTGACCAGGCGCGCGGCCAGAGCCTGGTGGTATGGGCCATCGCCGAAGGCCGCAAGGCCGCGGCCCGGGTGCACCAGTACCTGAAGGCACAGCCAGCCCGCTGACGCCGATCCGACCCGGGGCCGGTACTCGCCTTTGAGTACCGGCCCCGGCCTGCCAAACTTGAAGTTGGTCATTGATTGGGAGATGCCATGAATGCGAATCACGAAGCCTGGTTCAAGCAGTTCCGGGAGCGGGCCAAGACCCTGAGCCGGCACATCGTGCTTCCCGAAGGCGTGGACGACCGCTCCCTCATTGCCGCCGCCCGGCTGATCCAGGACGGCATCTGTCGGCTGACCGTGCTGGGCCACCCCGAACGCATCCTGGCCCGGGGCAAGGAACTGGGCCTGGAGCTCAAGGGCATCACCCTGCGCGACCCGGACACCGATCCGGGCACCCCGGCCCTGGCCAACGCCTACTATGAATCCCGCAAGCACAAGGGCATGACCCCCGAGCAGGCCCTGGAGGCGGTCCGCAAGCCGCTCTACTTCGGCGGCATGCTGGTCAAGACCGGCGCCGCCGACGGCTTCGTGGCCGGCGCCCTGAACACCACCGGCGAGACCGTGCGCGCCTGCCTGCTCACCATCGGCTGCGCCCCCGGGGTGAAGACCGTCTCCTCCGCCTTCCTGATGATCCACCCGGACGCCAGCTTTGGTGCCGACGGGGCCATGCTGTTCGGCGACTGCGCCGTGCTGCCCGATCCGGATGCCGGCCAGCTGGCCGAAGTGGCCCTGGCCAGCGCCGAGACCGCCAAGGCCATGCTGGGCGTGGAGCCCAGGGTGGCCATGCTTTCGTTCAGCACCGCCGGCAGCGCCGAGCACGCCATGGTGAACAAGGTCCGGCAGGCCCTGGCCATCGTGCGCGAGCGCCAGCCCGGCCTGCAGGTGGACGGCGAGATCCAGTTCGATGCCGCCATGATCCCGGCCATCGGGCTGAAGAAGTTCCCCGGATCCAAGGTGGCCGGCCAAGCCAACGTGCTGGTGTTCCCGGACCTGAACGCCGGCAACATCGGCTACAAGATCGCCGAGCGCTTCGGCGGCTGCTCCGCCAACGGCCCGTTCCTGCAGGGCCTCAAGAAGCCCGGCAACGATCTGAGCCGGGGCTGTACCGCCGAGGACATCGTCAACACGGTGATCCTGACCGTGCTGCAGAGCGCGATCTGACCGAGGTTCGGAAAGGCAACCGACCACCCATTGGTCTTCGATGGGCCGGAGCGTTGCCATCGCCAGATCATTCCATGCGTTGAAGCGGGAGCACACGTGCCCTTGGGTGAGCAGGACCAACTGGCAGCATGGCAGGTCGCCCCGCTGACCGATCTCATCCGTCATCTGGTGGGCACCCGCCATCAGGAATGCCGGGACGACATGGGCCGACTGGAAACCCTCCTCGCGCTCCTCGCCATGGAACCAGGGCACTTCCATCTCCTCCTCGTCGAGATCAGGGACATGCTCTCCGCTTTCTGCAGGGAGCTGCGCGCCCACCTGGCCCGGGAAGAGCAGGACCTGTTCCCGGTGATCCTGGCCGCGGAACAGGGCATGCCCCTCGGAATCGGCAAGGAGGACGTGGAACTCCTGAGGTCCCTCCTGGAAGAAGAACACGGCCATGAAGTCGGGCTGCTTGATGACATCAATGTCTTCACGGCGGCCGTCACCACCGACCTGCCCGCCGATAGCCCCCTGGTCCGCCTCCGCGCCTCGCTGGCCGGACTTTCGGTGCGGTTCCAGGAACACATCAAGCTGGAAAACCAAGTCCTGTTTCCGCGCATGGGCCAGAAGGATCCGGCAACGGACGATCCCCGGCGCGGCCGGGTAGGGTAGATTCGAGGGGAAGGGCCTGGCCCTTCGCCCCGGAGGCCCATATGAGCAGCATCAACCCCGCCAGCGCACCCATCGCCCTCATCACCGGCGCCAGCCGCGGCCTGGGGCGGAATTCCGCCCTGCACCTGGCCCGCGCGGGCTACGACCTGATCCTGACCTATAACAGCCGTGCGGACGAAGCCGAGGCCGCCGTGGCCGAGATCCGCGCCCTGGGCCGCAAGGCCCAGGCGCTTCAGCTGGACGTATCCCAGTCCGCCAGCTTCGACGCCTTCGCCGCCCGGGTCCGGGAGGTCCTGCGCACGCACTGGGACGCCGCCAGCTTCCAGGCCCTGGTCAACAACGCCGGCATCGGCATCCACGCCGCGTTCCAGGACACCACCGAGGCCCAGTTCGACCAGCTCATGGCCATCCACCTGAAGGGCCCGTTCTTCCTCACCCAGAAGCTGCTGCCCCTGCTGGCCGACGGCGGGCGCATCGTCAACCTGTCCTCGGGCCTGGCCCGCTTCGCCTTTCCGGGCTTCGCCGCCTACGCCAGCATGAAGGGCGGGGTGGAGGTGCTCACCCGCTACCTGGCCAAGGAGCTGGGCCCCCGGCACATCTCGGTGAACACCCTGGCCCCCGGCGCCATCGAGACCGATTTCGGCGGCGGCGCGGTGCGGGACAACCCGGGCATGAACCAGGCCATCGCCGCCCAGACCGCCCTGGGCCGGGTGGGGCTGCCCGATGACGTGGGCGGCGCCCTGGCCGCCCTGCTGGGCCCGGGCACCGGCTGGATCAACGCCCAGCGGATCGAGGTCTCGGGCGGGATGTGCCTGTAGCGAGCAGACCCTACCCCTCGGCGAAGGCCCGGGCCAGCCGCTCGGCCTCGGGGGGCAGGAACGCGAAGCGCATGAGGCGGTCGTTGAATTCGTAGTGCAGTTCCCGGTTCTCGTCCAGCACCAGCTCGATCTGCTCCCGGTGGATGGTCTCGTCCGACAGGTAGCGCCAGTAGAGGCATTCCCGCAGGGTCTCCAGGCCCAGGGCCCGGGCCTCCCAGTGCACCCGGATGAGCACCCGCCAGGCGGCCGTTTTCAGGTGCCCGCCCTGCTGGATGCTGTCCTGCCACAGCGGGCCGGCCCAGGTCTGCACCACCTGCACCGCGCTGTCCTGGTCGCGCCGGGCCAGGCTGAGCACCGCCTCGCCAAGATCGTAGATCACCGTTTCCAGGGCGAAGTACATGCCCAGCTTGTGCGCGATCCTGGCGTAGTGCACCAGGTGCCGGGCGGTCTCGTGCATGGGCCCCGGGTACGGCTGCAGGGCCTCCATGAGCATCCGGTAGTAGTACGACAGGTTCTGGAAGCGGCGCAGGTCCCGGTCCTCGATCACTTCGCGCATGAGCGTGTTGAAGGTCATGATGTGCAGCTCCACCACGGTGTCCGCGTGGTGCCTTGCGGCCAGCCGGGCGGTGTCCACCAGCTGGTGGGCCAGTTCGGCCAGCAGCTCGTGCTGGCGCCGGGTGGCCGACTCCATGGCCTTGAGCATCTGGGCCAGCACGTAGGCCTCGGGCCAGACCTGCTCGCGGATCAGGTAGTCCTGCCCCTCCCGGGCCAGCCCCGGGACGAAGTACGGGCCCTGGGCGCGCCAGGTGGAGCCCGGAAGCGCCCCGCAGCCGATGATCTCGGCCAGGAACCCGTTCAGGGCGCGCAGGGACAGCAGCACCACCTGGCGGTCGCCCCGGTTCATGCCGGTCAGGGCCAGGTTGGTGACCACGTCCACGTTTTCGAACAGATCGTGGGCCGCGCTTACCGGCCGTTCGCCCCGGGCCAGGGCGTGCAGGCTGTGGACCCCCTTGCGGGTGAGCATGGGAATGAAGAAGCTGGGCCGCAGGAACCGGCTGATGCCGTAGAGGAAGGGCAGGGCCCCCAGCATCACCAGCAGGTAGATCAGGGTCACCGTCCGGACCAGGACATGGTTGAGCCGCCCGCCGGGGGGGACGAAGTTCAGGGCCAGGCACAGGATGTGGCTGAGCAGCAGCACCGAAAGCATGGCCACGATCAGCGGGTGCCGCACGTACAGGGTGACCAGCTTGGGCGTGTACAGGTTGGCGGTGAGCGGCACGATGAGCGCAATGCAGGTGAGCAGCACCGCCATGAACTGGTTCAGGGTCCGGCCGGCCACCGGCAGGGTGAGGGAATCCAGATGCTGGTCCACGCCATAGGCGGCCAGCAGGGCGGCCAGGGCGCAGGCCACCAGCAGGCAGACCACCATGACCAGCGCGAAGTGGCTGGTTCGCCTGCCCGGGGCCGGCGGCTGGGGCATCGGACTAGCCCTGGGTCACGGAGCGGGTGCCCAGATACGCCGCACGCACGGCTGGGTCCAGGGCGATCTCGTGGGCGGGGCCGGACTTGACGATGTGGCCCTGCTCCAGGACATAGGCCCGGTCGGCGATCTCCAGGGCCTTGTGGGCGTTCTGCTCCACCAGCAGGATGGTCTTGCCCAGGGCCTTGATCTCCCGGATGATGTCGAACACCGTCTTCACCAGCAGCGGCGCCAGGCCCAGGGACGGTTCGTCCATGAGCACCAGCTCGCCGTTGGTCATCAGGGCCCGGCCCATGGCCAGCATCTGCTGCTCGCCGCCGGACAGGGTGCCGGACAGCTGGCGGGTGCGTTCCCGCAGGCGCGGGAACAGCTCGTAGACCCGCTCCAGGTCCAGGGCGATCTGCTTGCGGTCGCTGCGCAGGTAGGCGCCCAGCATGAGGTTGTCCTGTACGGTCAGGTTGGCGAACACCAGCCGGCCCTCGGGCACATGGCAGATGCCCAGCTTGACGATCCGGGCCGGGGTGCGGCCGAGGCGCTGGCCCTTGAAGGTCACCTCCCCGGCCACCGGCTTGAGGAATCCGGTGATGGTGTTGAGCAGGGTCGACTTGCCCGCGCCGTTCGCGCCGATGATGGTGACGATCTCGCCCGGGCGCACCTCCATGGACACGCCCTTGAGGGCCTTGATGCCGCCGTAGGACACATGGAGGTCTTTCACGTTGAGCATCATTTGGCCTCCTCCTCGGCGCCCAGGTAGGCCTCGACCACCTTCGGGTCGTTGGCGACCGCGTCGGCGCTGCCGTCGGCCAGGGTGCAGCCGAAGTTGAGCACGTGGATGTGGTCGCAGATGCCCATGATCAGGTCCATGTGGTGCTCGATGACCAGCACTGAAAGCTGGAAGCGCTGGCGGATCTCACCGATCAGGCGCATGAGCTGTTCGGTCTCGTCCGGGTTCATGCCGGCCGCTGGCTCGTCCAGCAGCAGGAGCTTGGGATCCAGGGCCAGGGCCCGGGTGATCTCCAGCCGGCGCTGCAGCCCGTACGGCAGGTTGTTGGCTGAAACGTCCTGGCGGTCCTCCAGGCCCATGATCGCCAGCAGTTCCCGGGTCTTGGCCACCATCTGGCGTTCCTCCCGGGCGAAGCCGGGCAGGCGCAGCAGCGCGGACCACAGCCCGTAGCGGGCCGACAGGTGGCAGGCCGTGTAGACGTTGTCGAACACCGACAGGTTCTTGAACAGCCGGATGTTCTGGAAGGTGCGGGTGACCCCGGCCGAGGCGATGCGGAACGGCTCCTGGTTGTGGATGGGCCGGCCCTGGTACAGGATCTCCCCTTCGGTGACCTTGTAGACCCCGGTGATCAGGTTGAAGATGGTGGTCTTGCCGGCGCCGTTCGGGCCGATCAGCCCGGAAATGCTGCCTTCGGCCACCCGGAAGCTGACGTTGTTGACTGCGGCGAGGCCGCCGAAGCGCTTGGTCAGCCCCTTGATTTCGAGCAGTGCCTCGCCCATCAGTTACCCCCCTGCTCGGCGGCCTTGAGTTCGGCCTCCAGTCGGGCCCTGGCCCGGCGCGCGGCCAGGAGCTTGCGGATGCCCGACGGGGTCAGTTCCACCCCGCCCATGAGGCCCTGGGGCCGGCCCACCATGATGACGATGACCGCCAGGCCGTAGATGACCAGGCGCCACTGGGCGAAGTTGCGGAACACCTCCGGCAGGGACACCAGCAGGATGGTGCCGGCGATGCTGCCGGAGATGGAGCCGAGCCCGCCGAAGATGACCATGATGGTGAGATCAGTCGACTTGGCCATGTTGAACATGGTCGGCCGAAGGAACTGGATGTAGTTGCCCAGCAGCGCGCCAGCGACCCCGGCCAGGGCCGCGCTCACCACCAGGGCGGTCATCTTGGAGCGGAACACGTTCACCCCGGCCATCTGGGCCGCCAGCTCCTCCTCCCGGACCGCCACCATGTTCCGGCCGTGGCGGGAGTTGATGAGGTTCCATACCAGCACCACGCACACCACGTCCAGCACCAGCACCACCCACCAGGTGGTGAGCTGGGGCAGGTTGGCCCAGCCGCGGGCGCCGCCCACGTAGTCGATGTTGTTGAGGATCACCCGGATCGCCTCGCCGAAGCCCATGGTGGCGATGCAGAAGTAGTCCCCCTTGAGGTTGAGGGTGAGCTTGCCGATGAACACCGAGGTGACGCCGGCCGCCAGCGCCCCGGCCAGGATGGCGGCGGGGAAGGCGAGCGGGCCAGGCAGGCCCAGGCGCGAGCTGACGATGGCGGCCACGTAGGCGCCGATGGCCATGAAGCCGCCGTGCCCGAACGAGAACAGCCCGGTGAAGCCGGTGAGGATGGACAGTCCCAGCACGGCGATCAGGTTGATGCCGATGAGGACCGCGATTCCCTGTATGTATTCCATGCCGGGGCTCCTAGGCCTTGTCCTCGGCGTCCTTGCCCATGATTCCCGAGGGCCGGACGACGAGCATTGCGATGAGGATGATGAACGCGAACAGGTCCCGGTACTGGGTCGACAGGTAGCCCGACACGAAGGTCTCGATGAGCGCCAGAAGCAGGGAGCCGAGCAGAGCGCCGGGAAGGCTGCCGAGCCCGCCGAACACCGCGGCGATGAAGGACTTGAGCGTGATGGCGCTCATCTGCGGGAACACCTGGTACTTCATGCCGTACAGCACACCGGCCACGCCGGCCAGTCCGCCACCGATGGCGAACACCAGGATGATCACGAAATCGGGGTTGATGCCCATGAGGGCGCTGGCCTTCATGTTGTAGGCGGTGGCCTGGATGGCCTTGCCCAGCTTGGTGAAGTCGATGAAGACCATCAGGACGGCCAGGCAGATGGCGGCGACCACGAAGATGGTGAGATCGATGCGGCCCACGCTCAGCGCGCCCCACTCCAGGGGCGCGCCCTGGAGGAAGGCCGGCAGCAGGTCCGGCGGGAAGGTCTTGGGGGTGGGGCCGATGGTGGCGATCACCGAATTGTCGATGAAGATGGAGGCGCCCATGGCGGTGATGATGAAGTACAGGAACGGCGCGCGCCGGTCCCGGAGCGGCTTGTAGGCCAGCCGCTCGATGATCACGGCGATGGCGGCGGTGCCGAAGATGGCGATGCCGAACGCCGCGCTGAACGGCACCCCCAGGGCGGTGAGGCTGTAGAATCCGAAATAGGCGCCCAGCATGATCACGCTGCCGTGGGCGAAGTTCGAGAAGTTCATGATCGAATACACGAGCGAGTAGCCCACGGCCATGAGCGCGTATATCGAACCGATGGACAGCCCGTTGACGAGCTGCTGAAGGAACTGATCCATCCTGTCTCCCTGGGGGTGTTCCAAAAAGTGGCCGGTCCGGTGACCCGGACCGGCTGGTGGCGCGGGCCGGATCAGTTCGCGGTGGCGAACTTCTCCTGGAACTTCATGTCAGGGCCGACGATCTTGATGAGCCAGGCTTCCTTGCCGACGGGATCGTGGTTGGCGCCGATCTTGATGTGGCCGGTGATGCCCTGCAGGTTGCAGGTGGTCAGGGCCTTCTGGATGGCCACGCTGTTCACCGTGCCGGCGCGCTGGATGGCGTCGACCACCATCAGCAGGGCGTCGTGGACCATGTAGGAGTTGAGTTCGGCGTTCTTGTTGTACTTCGCCTTGTACTCGTCGCGCATGGGCTTGGCGGCGGCGCCGTCCATGTCCAGGTGGTTGATGAACAGGCAGCCTTCCAGCGACTTGCCGGCCAGGGAGATCAGGTTGTCCGAAGGCCAGCCGTCGCCGCCCAGCAGCAGCTGCTTGATGCCCAGATCGCGGGCCTGCTTGGAGGCCAGGGCCACGTCATTGTAGTAGGCCGGGATGAACACCACGTCCGGGTTGGCCGCCTTGATCTTGGTGAGCGGGGCGCGGAAATCCTTTTCGCCCGAGGTATAGCTGACCTCCGAGACCACCTTGCCGCCGGCCTTCTCGAAGTTCTCCTTGAAGTACTGGCTGAGGCCGGTGGAGTAGGGATCGTCGATGGTCATGAGGATGGCCGCCTTCTTCTTGCCCAGCTTCTGGCTGGCGAAGTAGGCCGCCACCTTGCCCTGGTAGGGATCGGTGAAGCAGGCGCGGAACACGTAGCTGTTGACCGCTCCCGAATCGCTGACCGTGACCTTGGGGTTGGTGGCGGTGGAGGCCACCAGGGGGATCTTGGCGTCGTTGACGATGGGTGCGACGGGAATGGCCTCGCCGGAACCCTGGGCGCCGACGATGGCGACCACCTTGTCCTGGCTGATCAGGCGCTTGACGACGTTGACCGCCTCCACCGAATCGCCCTTGTCGTCGTAGGCGACGATCTCGACCTTGACCTTCTTGCCGCCGACCGTGATGCCGCCCTTGGCGTTGTAGTCGTTGGCCATCATCTTGACGGTGTTCAGTTCGGCCTGGCCCCACAGCGCACTGTCACCCGTTTCCGGGCCGAACCAGCCGATCTTGACGGTGGCGGGAGTCTGGGCGCCGAGGCTGAGCGCCATGGCCGCCACGAGCATGCTGCAGAGGGATTTTCGCACGATGAATCTCCTTGGTTGTGGGCAGTGGAAGAATAAAGCGGACGGATATGGCAATTATTGTCAATGGAGGACGTGCCGGACCCGCACGGGTTCGGGACGCGGGCAGCCACCGGGATCTCGGCCGCCCTTGGCGAGGGCATAGAAGCGGTTGCCTATTGCGCTGGATGCGGTTGGAGCTTTCCCGCCGTTCCGGACAGCCAGACCGGCGCAGGAAGCGCTAAACACCCCTTGCACCGGAAAGAACTTGATCAGAACCCCCCATTAGACCATCACCCTCGTCCGGAAAACAACCGGCAAATGGCTGGGCCAAAATCTGCGCATTTGGCCTGGCGGCTTTTGTTCTGGCGGAATTCCGGCTGAACCTTTACCATTTATCAAACCAATAGACGCACGGGTCCGGTTGGGGTGTTCCCAACGATTCACCGCTGGAGTGGCAGAGCATGTGCCCCACTTTCAATGAGACGAAAGCCACGCAAGCCGCGGGGTGGGTGCTGGAGCGATCCGGCCGGCGGCTGGAGGTGATGAAGCTGCTCCGGCTGCTCTACCTGGCCGACCGGGAGGCCGTGCTGCAGTGGGGCCGCTCCATCACCACCGACTGCTGCGTGCTCATGCCGCACGGCCCGGTGCTCAGCCAGATGGCGGCCCTGATCGCCCAGGGCGACGATCCCCGGACCGCACCGTCGCTGTGGCACACGGCCATCTCCCGGCCCCGGGAGGACGCGGTGGAACTCCAGAGCGATCTGGAGTTCCACCAGCTGTCCGATGGCGAGCGGGAACTGCTGGACGGTATCGTGCGCCGGCACGGGGCCCGCTCCGCCTGGGAGCTGCTGGACCTGGCCCGCCAGCTGCCGGAGTGGCGGGACCCGTGCGGCAGCGCGATCCCCCTGGGCGTCCAGGACATCCTGGCGGCGCACGGCCGCCCCACCGCCCCCGCTCCGGCCGCCGACGCGGATCCGGAAGGGGTCTACTTGAACTTCAGCTGGTGAATCCTCAGGAAGGCACGTCCATGTTCAGTCCCCGCCGCGAAGCCATGCCCCTCCCTGCGCTCAGGGACCTCCAGCTGGACCGCCTGCGCTGGTCCGTGCAGCATGCCTTCGAACACAATGCGTTCTACCAGAAGAAGTTCGAGGCGGCCGGGTTCCACCCGCGGCAGCTGAAGACCCTGGCCGATCTGCAGCGGATCCCCTTCCTCACCAAGCAGGAGATGCGGGCCAACGCGCCCTACGGGCTGTTCGCGGTGCCCATGAAGGACGTGGTGCGCCTGCACGCCTCGTCCGGCACCACCGGCACCGCCACGGTGGTGGGCTACACCCGCAACGACCTCGACCAGTGGGCCACGCTCATGGCCCGCACCATCGCCAGCGCCGGCGGCGGCTCCGAGGACATCCTGCAGGTGGCCTACGGCTACGGCCTGTTCACCGGCGGGCTCGGGGCGCACTACGGCGGCGAAAAGATCGGCGCCACCGTGGTGCCCATCTCCGGCGGCAACACCGAGCGCCAGCTCATGCTGCTCCGGGACTTCGGCACCACCACCCTGGCCTGCACCCCCTCCTACGCCCTGAACATGGTGGACTACGCCGCCCGGCACATGCCCGGCTTCGACTTCCGCAAGACCAGCCTCCGGCGCGGGATCTTCGGCGCGGAGCCCTGGACCGAGGCCATGCGCCGGGAGATCGAGACCCGCATGGGCATCGACGCCTTCGACATCTACGGCCTGTCCGAGGTGATCGGCCCCGGGGTGGCCTGCGAATGCTCCGCCAAGTCCGGGCTGCACCTGGCCGAGGACAAGTTCCTGGTGGAGATCATCGATCCGGTCACCGGCGAGCTGCTGCCGGAGGGCGCCCAGGGGGAGATCGTATACACCTCGCTCACCAAGGAATGCTGCCCGGTGATCCGCTACCGGTCCCGGGACATCACCCGGCTGCACCGGGAGGGCTGCGCCTGCGGCCGCACCCTGGTCAAGATGGACAAGGTCTGCGGCCGTTCGGACGACATGCTCATCATCCGCGGGGTCAATGTCTTCCCCAGCCAGGTAGAGGCCCTGCTCATGGACGTGGAGGGCGTGCAGCCGCACTACCAGATCCTGGTGGACCGCCAGGGCGCCCTGGACAACGTGGAAGTGCTGGTGGAGGTGGACGAAGCCATCTTCTCGGACGAGATCAAGGTCCTGCACGCCTTCGCCGAAAAGATCGCCGGGCGTATGCGCGGCGCCCTGGGCATCGCCGCCAAGATCACCCTGGTGGAGCCCAGCACCCTGGCCCGGAGCGAGGGCAAGGCCCAGCGCGTCATCGACCGGAGGAAGTCCTCATGAGCATTTCCCATCGCGCCACCGACCGGAGGAAGCTGGCATGAACATCCCTCAGCTGTCCGTATTCCTGGAGAACAAGCCCAGCCGGCTGCAGCCGGTGCTGAAGATCCTGGCCGACCACGGCGTCAACATCAAGATCTTCACCATCGCCGAAATGAACGACTACGGCGTGCTGCGCATGATCGTCGACAAGCCCGAACAGGCCTACGCGGCCCTGAAGGCCAACCACTTCACCTGCTCCCTGGCCGACGTGCTGGCGGTGGCCCTGGAGGACGCCCCGGGCGCCCTGCTGCGCCTGATCGACGCCTTCAGCACCCGGCGCCAGATCAACATCGAGTACATGTACGCCTTCACCGACCGGCACGGGGCGCACTCGATCATGATCTTCCGCTTCGAGGACATCGAGGCCGCCAAGCGCGCGCTGCAGGAGGAAGGCTACACCATCCTCAAATGGCTGGCCCCGACCCCGGAGGCCAACAGCTAGGTTGAAGGATGCGGCATGCTCCGGTGACCTCCGGTCCGGAGCGAAAATTCTCCTGACCCGCCGGGGCCGCTGTCTATACAATGAGCCCCATAGCAATCGCAAGTGTATCGGCAGATGCCTGGGGTCGGCCGATCTTCAGCAGGAGGAGTCATCATGGCGGCGTTGAACAACGTGCTTGCGGTCATTCTAGGTGGAGGCCGGGGCAACCGGCTCTATCCGCTCACCAAGACGCGTTCCAAGCCGGCCGTGCCGATCGCGGGCAAATACCGGCTCATCGATATCCCGATCAGCAACTGCATCAATTCCGGCATCTTCCGTATCCACGTCCTGACCCAGTTCAACTCGGTCTCACTGCACCGGCACATCACCAACAGTTACCAGTTCGACCCGTTCCACACCGGCTGGGTGCAGGTGCTGGCGGCCCAGCAGACCCTGGCCAGCGAAGCCTGGTACCAGGGCACCGCCGACGCCGTGCGCAAGCAGCTTTCCAAGATCCAGGACGTGGGCGCCGAGTACGTGCTGATCCTGGCCGGGGACCACCTGTACCAGATGGACTACGCCCCCATGGTGCAGTACCACATCGACCAGGACGCGGACATCACCATTGCCGCCCAGCCGGTGCTGGCCGAAGAAGCGGACCGGTTCGGCGTGCTCAAGCGCGAGCAGGACGGCCGCATCAGCTCCTTCGTGGAGAAGCCCAAGGACCCGGCCCTGCAGGCCGCCATGGTCAGCCGCAGCGATCCCAAGCGGCCGTTCCTGGGCTCCATGGGCGTCTATGTCTTCAAGACCCAGGTGCTGGTGGACCTGCTCACCCGCCACCCCGACTACGACGACTTCGGCCACGATGTGATCCCCTACAGCATCGACCAGCACATGCGGATCTTCAGCTTCGACTTCGAAGGCTACTGGCAGGACATCGGCACCATCCGCTCCTTCTACGACACCAACCTGGAACTGACCGTGCCCGATCCGGCCTTCAACCTGTTCGACGCGGAACGACCCATCTACACCCATTCCCGGTTCCTGCCCGGCTCCATCGTCGAGGACACCAGCCTCACCGACGGGCTCATCTCCGAGGGCTGCGTGATCCGCCAGGCCCAGATCCAGCACTCCATCATCGGCCTGCGCAGCCAGATCGGCCCCGGCACCCGGATCAAGGACAGCATCATCATGGGTGCGGACTACTACCTGCCGGCCCGGCCCGAGGCGCTGCCCCTGGGCATCGGCAGCCACTGCGACATCGAGGGGGCGATCCTGGACAAGAACGTGTGCGTGGGCGACGGCGTCGTCATCCGGCCGTTCCCCCGGGGCACCGACCTGGATCGGGGCGACTGGGTGGTGCAGGACGGCATCGTGGTCATCCCCAAGGGCACCGTCCTGCCCAGCGGCACCCTGATCGGGCCGGAATAGCCCATGCGACGCTCCCTGCGGATCGGCGTGCTGGCGCTGGCGGTCCTGGCCGCCGGGGCCGGCCGTGCCGCCGATGAGGCCCCGGCCGGGTCGGGGCCCAAGGCCGCCATCAAGTCGGGCGCGGTGCGGGTGGGCCACGGGGTGCGGGACGGGGCCAGGACCGTGGGCCACGGCGTGCGCCACGGCGCCAGGGTGGTGGGGCACGGGGTGCGCGACGGGGCCAAGGCGGTGGGGCACGGGGTCCGGCGGGCGGTGAAGGGCGACTGAGCCTCCGGTGGTTGCCCCGGTGCGTGGAAGCGCCTAGGCTGAGCTATAAGTCTTGAAACCAGGAGATTCCCATGATCACGGAAAGCGCCGGCCCAGGCCTCCCGAGCCCGGGGCGGGCTTCCGTCCGCGCCTAGCGGCGCCCCAGCTGTCCGAGGTCCGGCGTGCCCAGCCATCTGCTGTCCCTTTTCCCGCTCGAAGCCTACCAGATGGTGCTGGTGCTGTTCCTGTCCTTCCTCATCGGGCTGGAGCGGGAGGAGACCAAGCGCGGCGGCAAACGGGTGTTCGGCGGGGTCCGCACCTTCCCGCTGCTGGGCCTGCTGGGCTACGGGGTGGCGGTGCTGGCCCGGGACAACTGCTACGCCATGCTCATGGGCTTCCTGGTGGTCGGCGCCTTCATGGTGGTGTCGTACTGGCACAAGCTCCAGGGCGGGCTCGAAATGGGCATGACCACCGAGGTCTCCGGGCTGCTGACCTACCTGGTGGGGGCCCTGGTGCACCTGGGCTTCCTCTGGTTCGCCAGCGCCCTGGTGGTGGTCAGCCTGCTGCTCCTGGAACTCAAGACCGCCCTGGAGGGCCTGGCCGAGCGTCTGGAGCCCGGGGAGGTGACGGCCTTCACCAAGTTCCTCCTGCTCACCTGGGTGATCCTGCCCATGGTGCCCAACCAGGCGTTCGGGCCGTTCCGCATCAACCCGTTCCAGACCTGGCTGGTGGTGGTGGCCGTCAGCGGGATCTCCTACGCCAGCTACCTGATGCTGAAGCTGGTGAAGGGCCGGGGCGGGATCTTCCTGGCCGGGCTGCTGGGCGGGGTCTACTCCAGCACCGTCACCACCGTGGTGCTGTCCAAGCGGGCCGCCTCGGGCCACCATCCCCACGACTATTCCGGCAGCATCCTCGCCGCCTCCGGGTTCATGTACCTGCGGATCCTGGGCCTGGTCGTGCTGTTCAACCTGGCCCTGGCCCGCGCCCTGGCGCCGGCGTTCACGGTCCTGGCGGTCCTGGGCGTCCTGGGCGGCTGGTTGTGGCATCGCCGGCCGGACGAACTTGAGGCCATGGAGGCCACCCCCTCCCAGGCCACCAACCCGCTGGAACTGGGCACGGCCTTCCTGTTCGCTTTCCTGTTCGTGCTCATTCTGGTGGCGACCCACCTGGCCCTGGCCTACCTGGGCAGGGGCGGGATCTACTCCCTGGCGGCCATCATGGGGGTCACCGACGTGGACCCGTTCATCATGGGCATGACCCACGAGGCCGGCACCAGCACCAGCCTGCAGGTGGCCGCCATCGGCATCCTGCTGGCCACCTCCTGCAACAACCTGATCAAGGGCTGCTACGCCTACTCCTTCGCCCGGAACCGGGCGGGCAAATGGAGCCTGGGCCTGCTGGCGGCCCTGGGCCTGGCGGGGCTGGTGCCCCTGCTGTGGCTGTGAACCGTCGCCGCTGAAAGGAGCCCCTTGTCCGGACCGCCGCCCTTCCTGCCAGCCCCCCCCGCCACCCATCCCATGGCCCGGCAGTCCGGCGGCTGGGATCCGCGCATCGCCAGCTTCGCCCGGGCCGCCCCCGTCGCCCCCCCGGGCGGGCCGGGCCCCCCGGGTGCCCCGGATCGCCGTGGTCCGGGCCGGCGCCATCGGCGACATCCTCATGACCCTGAACCTGATGCCCGCCCTGCGCGCGCGCTTTCCCGGGCACCTGATCCACTACTTCTGCCAGGGCTGGATCGGCGGGCAGCTGGGCGACCTGATGCAGCTGGCCGGGGTCAGCGCCTGGCGGGACGTGGAGGGCCTGGCGGAACGGCGCGCCGACTACGACCAGGTGTTCGAACTGAACGGCTACCCGCTGGCGGAGGGCTTCCCCAGCACCCCCATGAAGCGCCACCTGATCCAGTCCTTCGCCCGCGACCTGGGCCTGGCGCCCCGCGGCCTGCCGGCGCTGCGCCTGAGCCTGGGCGCCATGCCCGGGCTCGGCCGGCCCTATGCCACCCTGCACCCCACCGCCCGCTGGTCGGTGTACAAGAACTGGCCCCTGGAACGCTGGGCGGCCGTTCTGGCCGCCTGTCCGGACGTACCGGTCTACCAGATCGGCGCCGCCGGCGACCCCCGGGTGCCCGGCGCCCGCCACGACTACCTGGGCACCCCGCTGCTGGTGGCCGTGTCGCTGCTGGCCCACGCCCGGGTGCACCTGGGCGTGGACACCTTCAGCAACCACCTGAGCCACTACCACTGGGACCAGGGCCAGGTGCCCTCGGTGATCCTCTGGGGCAGCACCCAGCATTCCGCCAGCGGCTACCCGCACAACGTCAACCTGAGCCTGGACCTGCCCTGCCAGCCCTGCTTCCGGGAGGACGCGGCGATCTCCATGTTCCCCGATGGCCTGGGC
>Ga0302279_10000214_pt1 | contig 83033 bp, 59 predicted proteins | sample III_Bog_N3_3_FD_194541 | JGI IMG/M metagenome (GOLD analysis project Ga0302279, IMG submission 194541) | Peat permafrost microbial communities from Stordalen Mire near Abisko, Sweden - III_Bog_N3_3 | ecosystem: Environmental > Terrestrial > Soil > Wetlands > Peat | place: Sweden: Abisko...
TCAGGGTGCATCCACACGACCGTGTGGAGGCGCCGAGCGGTGGTCAGGGTGCATCCACACGACCGTGTGGAGGCGCCAAGCGGTGGTCCGGGTGCATCCACACCATGGCGTGACGGCGCCAAGCGGTGGTCCGGGTGCGTCCACACCATGGCGTGGCGGCGCCAAGCGGTGGTCCGGGTGCATCCACACCATGACACGACGGCGCCAAGCGGTGGTCCGGGTGCATCCACACTGCGCTGTGAGTCCCGAACTACCGCGGCGGTCTGGCGCTCGCACGGTGCAGAGGTCCAGGGCGCTAGGGCCACAGGACCGCCGCCACGACGATCGTGGCGATGATTCCAAGGGCGATCGCCAGAACCAGCCGTATGCGAAGGCGGGCATTGTCGGCCTCCAGCTTGGCTAGCTTCGCCTGCATCTCCGTCCACGCGGCACGCGCGTCCGGCATCTTCTCCGTCAGCGAGGGCGGCCCCATCCATGGGACGACGATCTGCGGAGCGGGCGGTGGGGGGCCGATACGAATCCGCGGCTCGTCGGCCGGCTTCGGGTGACCGATCGCGGCGAAGGCCTCGTCCAGCGCAGCGTCCGCCTCGGGCTCGATCGGCGCCGGGTGGGCGTCGAGGTCGTGGGAGAGCGCGTCGAGGCGCTCGAGGGTCTCGCGCTTGAGCGAGTCGGGCGGGGGCGCCGGCGGTGGTGGCGGGGCACCGGCCACCCCGTCCACCACACGCTCGACCCGTATCCGCGCCACCTCGGCGCGCAGGTCCTCGTTCTCGGCCGCGAGCTGCTCGGCGCGATCGAGCGCCGCCGCATACTCGTCACGGAACCGCTGCGACATCGGCAAAGCATAGCGCGGCGAACCGGGCCGAGGCTAAGCTCCCCGGCGTGCGACTCTGCGCGGTGAGCGTCGATCTCGACGAGATCCCCAACTACTTCTCCATCCACGGCCTCCCCGAGCCCGAGGGCCCCGCCAAGACCCTCGTGTACGACCTGGCGCTGGCGAGGCTCACGGAGCTCGCGCGGGACGCGAAGATCCCGCTGACGCTCTTCGCCATCGGCAGCGATCTCGCCCGGCCCGAGGCCGCCCTGCAGCTCCGCGCCGCGCGCGAGGCTGGCCACGAGATGGCCAACCACTCGCAGGACCACCGCTACGATCTCGTCCGGCTCGGACGGAGCGAGATCCGCGCGCAGATCGAGCGCGGCCGCCAGAGCATCCTCGACGCTACGGGCGAGCGCCCCACGGGCTTCCGCGCCCCCGGCTACACCATCACAGACGAGGTCTTCGAGGTGCTCGCGGAGCTCGGTGTCGCCTACGACTCCTCGGTCTTCCCGTGCCCCGCGTACTGGGCTGCGAAGACGGCGGCAATCTCGTGGATCGCGCTTCGTGGCCGCACGAGCCGCTCGGTCGTCGACACGCCCACCGTGCTGCTCGCCCCCTCGCGGCCCTACCGCGTGGGCCGTCCGTACTGGAAGCACGGGTCGGGGATGCTCGAGATGCCGGTGCAGGTCACGCGCGGTCTGCGCCTCCCGTTCATCGGCACGTCGGTCACCCTCGCCGGCCCGAGCCGCGCGCGGTGGCTCACGCGCATGTGCGTGGGCGAGCCCCTCGTGAACCTCGAGCTCCACGGCATCGACGTGCTCGGCGCGGAGGACGGCCTCGAGGCCCTTCGCCCCCACCAGGTCGACGTCCGCGTGACGGCCGCGGCCAAGATCGAGGCCCTCCACGCCAGCATCGAGACGCTCCGCGACGCGGGGTACGCGTTCGTGACGATGCGCGAGGCCGCCGAGCAGCTGGGCTAAGGCAGATCAGTCCCGGGAGCAGCTGGGACAGGGCAGCAATCAGTACCGGGAGCGTGAGCGAGCGGTGACGAGGTGCTGCAGTCCAAGCCTGCAGCGCTGCGTCACCGCTCGCTGACGCTCGCGGTACTGAGGGGGTGCGTGGCTGAGCAGCGGGCTGTCATGCCCTACAGCGACGTCCCGCCCAGCGGCGAGCTGTGGCGCCGCGTGGCGTACGTGCCCTTGACGAACGCGCCGAGGACCGGCGCCATGTTCGCAGGCACGTTGTCGTCCCACTCGTCGGCGCCGATGGCGTCGAGGGCGCGCGCGGTCTTCGTGTCGACCTTGTAAAACCAGGGCACCGTGCCCTCGTACATGCGCATGGTCTTGAGGTCGTCCTCGAACGCGTCGACGTCGATCCGGACGAGCCGCACGTTCTTGAGCGCGGCCTCCATGGCCGGGTCGCCGAGGCTCGCGTCGATCTCGGCGCAGGCGCCGCAGCGGGCCTCGATCGTCTGCACGAGGACCGTCTCGCCGCGCGCGCTCGCCGAGCGGAGCTGCGCCTGGAGCTGCGCCTTCAGCCGCGACGCCGGCGACGTCGACGCCTCGAGGACCACGACGTCGATCGACGTGCTGACGACGGCGGCGGGGGTGTCGGCGCCGGCGGGCGGGTCTGCGCTGGGGTGGGGCGACTCGGCGGTGGCGCCGGGCGCCTCGTAGTCTTCGCCGGCGGAGGGAGCGACGGCGGGGGCCGTGACGGCCGGGGCAACGGCGGGGGTAGGGTGCTGGTCGGAGAGGAGCCCGCTCAGCAGGCCCGCGCAGACGAGGCCGATCCACACGACGGAGAGGACGCCGCCGATGCTGCCCGTCACGATCCCGCCGAGCGCGAGGCCTGCGCCGCCGATCCTGCCGCCGGACCGCTCGGCGTCCCGTCGCGCGAGCACGCCGAGGATGACCGCGGGGATGGCGAGGAGCGCCCCGCACCCGAGGAGGCTCAGGATCCCGAGCACCAGCGACGCGACGGCCTTGCCGTCCGCCGGCGCCTGGTACCCGTACCCGCCCGCGTACCCGTAGGGCTGCCCCTGGAACTGCGCCGGAGGCCCGAACGCCGACACCGGGAACGCCGGCGGCGGCGGCGGCGGCGGGAAAGGCGGCGGAGGCGGCCCGACCGGGTTCATCCTCCAACGTTAACAGGTATCGGCCGAAGGTCGACTGCCAGGGCTGTCCCTTTCGCTACCCCCGCTCGCCCACCCGGGTGCACTTGTCGATGTCGATCCCCGCCCGCGCGATGAACTCGACGGCCTCCTTGCAGTCCCCGCGGGCGAGCTCGTCCGGCGTCCCCCGGGCCACGATCTGGCCGCGGATGAGGAGGATCGCCTGGTGGGCGATCCGGAAGCAGCTCGCGATGTCGTGCGAGATGACGATGCTCGTCACGTTGAAGCGCTGGCGCATGTCGTCGATGAGGTCGTCGACCATGCGGCTGGTCAGCGGGTCGAGGCCGCTGGTCGGCTCGTCGTAGATGAGGATGGGAGGCTCGAGCATGAGCGCCCGCGCCAGGCCGACGCGCTTCTTCATGCCGCCCGAGAGCTGGCTCGGAAACTTGGACGCGACGCTCTTGTCGAGCCCGAGGATCGAGAGCTTCTCGAGGACGCGCTCGTTGATCTCCTTCCTCGAGAGCTTCGTGTGCTCCACGAGCGGGAAGGCGACGTTCTCGAGGACGGTGATGGAGTCGAGCAGGGCCGCGTACTGGTAGACCATCCCGCACTTCTGCCGGACGCGGTTCCGGTCGTTCTCGTTCATGTTGGCGATGTCCTCGCCGTCGATGAAGATGTGGCCGCTGGTCGGCCTCTCGAGGCCGATGATGAGCCGCAGGAGCGTCGTCTTGCCGGCGCCGGACCCGCCGATGATGACGGTCGTCTCGCCGCGCTGCGCCGTCATCGAGATCCCCTTGAGGACCTCGGAGGCTCCGTAGGACTTCTTCACGTCCTCGAGGACGACGATCTCCGCCGGGGGCGGTCCGCGTCGCTCGGGCCCCTTGGCCTCGGATGAGTCATCGGGCACGACAGAAACTCCCGGTCCGGATGGACATGCGCTGGCGCGCACGATAGACCCCAGAGCCATGACCGGCGAGTACCTTCAAGCAGTCCTCAAGAATGCCCAGGCCAAGACCGACAAGGATGGCTTCGCGAACCTCCCCGAGGGGTCTTCGCTCACCTTGTACCTCGCCCACAACGGCGTCGGCCTCACCGTGAACCGCGTCGAGGCGGTGCGCGTCGAGGGGAGCTTGATCGAGGCGCGGATGCGCTCCGGCAAGCGCGAGGCCTTCATGCTCGACATGGCGGATCTGTTCGCCGTGTCCATGGAAGGCTCGCCCGGCGCCCCGCCGAAGCGCGCCGGCTTCGGCTGATCGAGGGCCGGGCCCGCCGTGGCGTGGGTCCTGGGGGTGCTCTTGCGGGGAGTCGCTTTCCTCGCGGGGCGTCTGCCGTTCCGGCTCCTCCGGGTGCCGGGCGCCGTCCTCGGCTGGCTCGCGGGGCGCGTGCTGCGCATCCGCCGCTCGCACGTGCTCGGCGCGATGCGCACCGCGGGCATGGCGGACCCTGACGCCGCCGCGGACGGCATGTACCGGGCGCTGGGCGTGAGCGTCTTCGAGCTCCTCTGGCTCGCCGGCCGCAAGATCGACGCCGCGGCGCTCGCGCGCGTCTCGACCCTCGACCCGGTGTCCGACGCCACGCTCCGGAGCCTCGAGGCCGGTGGCCGGGGCCTCGTGCTCGTCGGCGCCCACACGGGCAACTGGGAGCTCGCTGCCTGCGCGCTCGCGACGCGCGCCGAGTTGCTCGTCGTCGCCAAGCGCCTCTCGGTGGGGCCGTTCGACGCGTTCGCCCGCCGCACGCGGGCGGCCTACGGCGTGTCGCTGGCCGATCCGGAGGGCGCCCTCGCCGTCGCGCAGGAGACGCTCGCGCGCGGCGGCTGGGTCACGATGCTCCAGGACCAGGTGCCCGCCCTCGCCTCGCACGGCACCGCGGTCTCGTTCCTGGGGCAGGGGGCGCTCGCCGACCGCGCGCCCGCCGCGCTCGCGTGGCGCACGGGGGCCCCGCTCGTCGTGGTCGCGTCGCGCCGCGGCAGCTCCGGGGTGCAGCACCTCGAGGTGCTCGCCACGCTCGAGCCGCCGGACGGCGCAGGTCGCGCGTGGATCGACGAGGCCACGCGGCAGGCCACCCTGGCCCTCGAGCGCTTCGTTTTCGCGCACCCGTCGCAGTGGCTCTGGCTCCACCGGCGCTGGCGCCGCCCCCTCCCGGCCCGGGCCGCCTCGGCTTGTCTTCCTGCCGACTCGCCGCTAAACGAAGCGCGTCATGCATGATCCCCTCGTCATCGCCGGTCTCTCCTTCGCGAGTCGCCTCATCGTCGGCACCGGCAAGTACAAGGACGTGGACGAGACCGAGCGCGCCATCGACGCCTCGGGCGCGGAGGTCGTCACCGTCGCCATCCGCCGCGTCGACCTGAACGACCGCTCGTCCGGCTCGCTGATGTCGCTCCTCCTCCGGCGCGCGAAGCTCTCCGCGACCGACGCCGCCCCCGAGCCGGGCGCCGCCCCTCGGTGGACGCTCCTCCCCAACACCGCCGGGTGCTTCACCGCGGACGATGCCATCCGCACGCTCCGCCTCGCGCGCGAGCTCGGCATCGCGTCGATCGTGAAGCTCGAGGTCATCGGCGACCCTCGCACGCTCTACCCCGACAACGAGCAGACGCTCGTGGCGGCCAAGCAGCTCGTCAAGGAAGGCTTCGTCGTCCTGCCGTACTGCATCGACGATCCCATCGTGTGCAGGAAGCTGGAGGACCTCGGGTGCGCCGCCGTCATGCCGCTCGCCGCGCCGATCGGCAGCGGGCTCGGCATCCGCAACCCGCACAACCTGGGGATCATCCTGGAGCAGGCGAAGGTCCCGGTCATCGTCGACGCGGGCGTCGGCACGGCGAGCGACGCCGCGGTCGCGATGGAGCTCGGCTGCCAGGGCGTCCTGATGAACACCGCCATCGCGCACGCGAAGGACCCCGTGCTCATGGCGACGGCGATGCGCGAAGGCGTCAGCGCAGGCCGCAAGGCGTTCCTCGCCGGACGCATGGCGAAGAGCCGGTACGCGAACGCGTCGTCGCCCACGAGCGGGCTCATCGAATAGGGTGCCATGATCGGCACCGACGCGCGGCCGCCCCTCCTCCTCGTGACCGACCCGGCCTTCGCCGAGGGCGTCATCCTCGAGGTGATCGATCGCGTGGCGCGCGCGGTGCCCGCGGGGAGCTTCGCCGTCCAGCTCCGGGACAAGAGCCGCGACGCCGCCGCGCTCCTGCCGTTCGGCCTGCGGCTCCGCGCGTGGACGAAGGAGCGCCGCGTGGCGCTCGTCGTGAACGGCGATCCGGCGCTCGCTCGCCGCCTCGGCGCCGACGGCGTCCACCTCCCGGGCGGGATGCACGACGTCGCCGACGCGCGGCGCGTGGCGGCCGCCGCGTGGGTGTCGGTCGCCGCCCACGACGACGCCGACGTCGAGCGAGCGCGGGAGCTCGGAGCCGACGCCGCGCTGGTCAGCCCCATCTTCACGACGCCGGGCAAGGGCGAGGCCCGGGGCGAGGTCGCGCTTCGCCACGCGCGCGCGATCGCCGGCGGCGCCATGGCCGTGTACGCGCTCGGCGGCGTCGACCAGAGCCGTGCGGGACTCTGCCGCGATGCAGGCGCGGACGGCGTGGCCGTGATCCGCTCGCTCCTCGCGTCGGCGGACCCGGCCGCGGAGGCCCGAGCCATCGTCGGGGCCTTCCTCGACAGTTCGCGGCCGCCTGAGCTCCGCGCCGTCGGGGGCCCCCACGGGCGTCTTGTTGGTCCCGGGCGGGAGGACTAGTCTGTAAGGGAGATGGCGACGTACGATCAGACCCTGCAAATCACGACCGACATCATCAAGAAGCATGTCGACGCGCAGCACGCGATCCGTCCGAACGATCACATCCAGAACGACCTGGGGCTCGACAGCCTCGCGGTGATGGAGGTCGTGGCAGACATCGAGGATCGCTTCAACGTGTCGATCCCGAACGACGTGAAGCTGCAGCCGTAGGTCGCCGTTTGTCATCCTGAGCGCAGCGAAGGACCCCCCTCAGACCGCCCTAGCGGCGAGGCGGGGCCCCGTTCGCGTCGGGGGATCCTTCGGCTGCGCCTCAGGATGACAACCGAGTGTGCCCCTAGAGGATGACAACCCGAGGGCGCCTCTAGACCGCCCCCGCCACCCGCGCTACCCGTGAAGGCAATGGCATCCGAGTTCGCGCACCTCCACGTCCACACGCAGTACTCGCTCCTCGACGGAGCCGTGAAGGTGAAGGATCTGGTCAAGCGCGTCGCGGGCGCCGGGATGAAGTCGGTCGCCATCACCGACCACGGCAACATGTTCGGGGCCATCTCGTTCTACAAGGCCGCCAAGGAGGTCTCCGTCCAGGCGATCCTCGGCTGCGAGCTCGAGGTCCTCCACAACGGCCAGTCGCACCACCTGCCCGTGCTCGCCTCGTCGCTCGAGGGGTACAAGAACCTCGTCTGGCTCTGCTCGCGCGGTCACGTCGCGCCGGACAAGGCCGCGCCCGCCGGCGTCCCTGCCATCTCGTTCGACGCCCTCGCGGGGCGCACCAAGGGGCTCGTCGCGCTCACGGGCTGCATGGGCGGGCTCGTCGCGCAGAGCGTGCTCGAGATGGGAGAGCAGGCGGGCGCGCAGATGCTCACGCGCCTGCAGGAGGCCTTCGAGCCGGGCAGCCTCTACGTAGAGATCCAGGACCACGGGCTCCCCGAGCAGCCCGTCCTGAACGGCATCCTGGCCGACCTCGCGAAGCGCGCCGGCCTTCCCCTCGTCGCCACCAACGACGTGCACTACGGCCAGAAGGAGGACGCCGAGGCGCACCTCTACCTCTCGTGCATCAAGTCGGGCCGCTCGGCCGCCGAGGCCAAGGAGCGCCACCACGGGTCGAGCGAGATGTACCTGAAGTCGCCCGACGAGATGATCGCGCGCTTCAAGGACTTCCCGGGCGCCATCGAGGCGACGCTCTCCATCGCCGAGAAGTGCTCCGCGCTCAAGCTCAAGCTGGGCGAGCCCATGCTCCCGAGCTTCAAGGTGCCGGAGGGCTTCGACACGGAGAGCTACTTCCGCCACGTCGCCCGCGAGGGCCTGCAGCGGCGCTTCGTCGAGCTCGAGGCCGCGGGCAAGAAGATCGACCGGGAGGCCTACGAGAAGCGGCTCGGGATGGAGCTCGACGTCATCGCGAAGATGAAGTTCCCCGGCTACTTCCTCATCGTCTGGGACTTCATCCGCCACGCGAAGGACAACGGCATCCCCGTGGGCCCGGGTCGCGGATCGGGCGCCGGGTCGATCGTCGCCTACGCGATGCGGATCACGGACCTCGATCCCATCCCGTACAACCTCCTCTTCGAGCGCTTCCTGAACCCGGAGCGCGTCAGCATGCCGGACTTCGACGTCGACTTCTGCATGGACCGGCGCGACGAGGTCATCGCGTACGTGCAGAAGAAGTACGGCGAGGAGAGCGTTGGGCAGATCGCGACATTCGCCGAGCTCAAGGCCAAGAGCGTCCTCAAGGACGTGGCCCGCTGCATGGGCATCACGCCGGTCGAGGCGCAGCAGATCGCGAACCTCATCCCGCGAAAGAACCCGGCGGAGACCTTCACCATCGCCGAGAGCCTCACGGTCGAGCCCAAGCTCAAGGCCCGCTACGAGACCGAGCCCGTCGTGAAGGAGCTGCTCGTGCAGGCCCAGAAGCTCGAGGGTCTCACACGCCACGCCGCCAAGCACGCGGCCGGCATCGTCATCAGCGAGGGCCCGCTGTGGGATCACGTCCCCGTCTTCAAGGACGTCTCGAAGGACGGAACGGGCGGCGGCTACATCACGCAGTACTACAAGGATGACGTCGAGCAGGCGGGGCTCGTCAAGTTCGACTTCCTCGGCCTCAAGACGCTCACCGTCCTCGACATCGCCTGCCGCCTCATCAACGCGCGCCCCGACATGGTCGGCAAGACGTTCGATCTGTCCAAGATCGCGATGGACGACAAGCAGACCTTCGTGCTGCTCGCGTCGGGCGAGACCAAGGGCGTCTTCCAGCTCGAGTCGTCGGGCATGCAGCAGCTCTTCAAGGACCTGAAGGCCGACTGCTTCGAGGACATCGTCGCCGCCGTGGCGCTCTACCGCCCGGGCCCGCTCGGCGCGGGCATGGTGACGAACTTCGTCAACAGGAAGCACGGCCGCGAGGCCATCGCCAAGATGCACGATCTGGTCGACGAGCTGCTCAAGCCGACGTACGGCGTCGTCGTCTACCAGGAGCAGGTCATGCAGGTGGCCCAGGCGCTCGCGGGCTACTCGCTCGGAGGCGCCGATCTCCTCCGCCGCGCCATGGGCAAGAAGAAGCCCGAGGAGATGGCCAAGCAGAAGTCCATCTTCTGCGAGGGCGCCAAGAACAAGGGCGTCGACCCTGCGGACGCCGAGCGCATCTTCGGCCTCCTCGAGTACTTCGCCGGATACGGCTTCAACAAGAGCCACTCGGCCGCGTACGCGCTCATCACGTACCAGACCGCGTACCTGAAGGCGCACTACCCGGTCGAGCTCACGGCCGCGATCATGACGAGCGACAAGGACAAGATCGACAAGGTCGTCCGCACGATCGCCGACGCGCGCGCCATGGGCATCACGGTCCTGCCGCCCGACATCAACGAGAGCGACACCAACTTCAAGGTGGTCTACACGCACCCCGGCAAGAACCGCCGCGCCGCAAAGGGCGAGAAGGTGAAGGACGCCTGCGGGCCGCAGGTGCGCTTCGGCCTCGGGGCCGTGCGAGGGCTCGGCGGCGCGGCGCTCGAGACGCTCTTCGAGGCGCGCGCGGCGGGAGGGCCGTTCGGCGATCTGTTCGACTTCGCCTCGCGGGTCGACGCGAAGAAGATCAACCGGAGCGTCCTCGAGGCGCTCGTGCAGTGCGGCGCGTTCGACTCCACGCTCGGCGCCCAGGGCGTGAGTCGCGCGCGGGCGTACGCGTCGATCGACGTGGCGCTCGAGCGCTCGCGCTCGGCGAGCCGCGACCGCGAGGCCGGGCAGACGAACCTCTTCGGCCTGTTCGACGCGGCGCCCAAGGCCGCCGCAGCCGGCGGCCCGCGCGGTCTCAGCGCCGGCGACTACGCCGAGACGGCCCCCTGGGACCGGCGCGAGACGCTCGTTCGCGAGCGGCAATCGCTCGGCTTCTACGTGTCGGGTCACCCGCTCGAGCGCTACGTGAAGGGCGGGTCGCTCCTCGCGCGGCTCGACGCCAAGCCCATCTCGGAGTGCGCGGGCATGGCCGACTGGTCGGTCGTGAAGCTCGCGGGGATGGTCGAGGGCTACCGGGAGAAGATCCTGCGCGACAACGGGGGCAAGCTCGCCTTCTTCGAGCTCGAGGACCTCTCCGGCCGCGTGAGCGTGAAGCTCCGCGGCGCCGCGATCGAGACGTACGCGCCCGTGCTCTCGCGGGGCGAGCCCGTGCTGCTCACCGGCAAGGTGAGCTTCCCGCGCCGCGACGAGGACGCACCCGGAGGCGACGAGGAGCCGGAGGGCCCGCGCGAGCCCACGATCCTGCTGAACGAGGTGCGCCCCCTGGCCGACGCCGTGAAGGGGGAGACCCGCGCGATGTCGATCCGCCTCGCCACCGCGAAGATGCAGCCGACGGACCTGAAGCAGCTCGCCGACGTCCTCGGGGCCGCGAAGGGGACGTGCCCCGTGACGCTCTACCTCACGCTCCCCGACGGCGCCGAGGCGGTGCTCGCCCTGCGCGACAAGGTGGAGGTGGGAGACCCCGTGCTCTCGGGCCTCGAGCGGGTCTTCGGCGCCCAGGTCGCGGAGCTGCGGTAGTTGTCATCCTGAGGCGCGCGGGTTGGCATCCTGAGGCGCGCGGGTTGGCATCCTGAGGCGCGCTGGTTGTCATCCTGAGGCGCAGCCGAAGGACCCCCCAGGCGCCGCGTGCTCAGGGCTCTCCCCGCACGGGTGTCCTGAGGGGGGTCCTTCGCTTCGCTCAGGATGACAAGGGAACAGCTACGGCTTCAGCAGCGTCTCGACCTTGGCGTCGACCTTCGCCCGGTCCTCCTCGTACTTGACGATGACCCCGAGGGTCGCGCGGACGGTGTCGGCGTCGAGCGCGCTGGCACCCAGCGTCAGGAGCGCGCGGGCCCAGTCGAGGGTCTCCGAGATGCTCGGGTGCTTGCGGAGGTCCATCGCGCGGATCCTCTTCGCCATCTCGGCGAGCTGCGCGGCGAGGGCCGACGCGATGCCGGGGACCCGCAGCTCGAGGATCGCGAGCTCGCGCGACGGGGGAGGGTACTCGAGGAACGCGTGCAGACAGCGGCGGCGGAGCGCGTCGGTCATGTCCCGGGAGGCGTTCGACGTGAGGATGACCGTGGGCGAGTGCCTGGCCTTGATGGTGCCGAGCTCCGGGATCGTGACCTGCTCCTCGGCCAGGATCTCGAGGAGGAAGGCCTCGAACTCGGGGTCGGAGCGGTCCACCTCGTCGATGAGCAGGACCACGGGCTCGTCGCTCGTGAGCGCCTGGAGGAGGGGCCGCTCGAGGAGGAAGCGGGGGCCGAAGAACGCCAGATCCGCGGACGCGAGCCGCTCCGTCGCCTCCTTGAGGGACGACGCCCCGGCGGTCTCCTTGGCCACGGAGTCCCGGAGGAGCTGCGTGTAGAGCATCTGCTTGGCGTAGTCCCACTCGTAGAGGGCCTTGCCCTCGTCGAGACCCTCGTAGCACTGGAGGCGGACGAGCTTTCGACCGAGCGCCTCGGCCAGCGCGCGCGCGAGATCGGTCTTGCCGACGCCGGCGGGCCCCTCGAGGAGGAGCGGGCGATGGAGCTTCACGGCGAGCCACGCGGCGAGGGCCGTCCTCGGGTCGGCGAGGTATCCGGCCTTGGCGAGCCTGCGGGCCAGGCCTTCGGCGTCGTCCAGGGGGGCGGCTGACGCCGGCACTGTGGGTCCTCCTCGGGGGCTCGGCTGCACGAGGGCATCGTAGCGCACCGGCGTCCCGGTACCGCCCCGGTAATCGGCGGAAACGGGGCGGACTGCTAGGATGTGCGCAAACCCGCGGGACCTGTGTATCCTGACAGCTGATGCCCGAGCGTGACGATCTGCTGCGCGTGGACGGCACCGGCACAGTGCATCCGGTGGGCAAGAAGGCCAGCCAGGAGCTGCGTGCGCGCAAGGGGGAGTGGCGCATCGCGGAGGGCCCGAAGGACGTCATCCTCATGCGCCCGACGCCCGCCGCCGGCGGCGTCCTCCGCCTCGCGGGCGAGATCCGCTCGCCCGGGGCGCTCTGCGACATCGTCGCGATGATCGCCCAGGCGAGCTGGAAGGGTGAGCTCCTCATCGTGGACGGCGACATCTCGCGGTCCATCTACTTCGACGGCGGCAGCGTCATCGGCGTCACGACCAACGTGGAGGACGAGCGGCTGGGCGAGGTGCTCTTCCGCTTCGGGGTCATCACCCGCGACCAGGTCGACAAGACGGTCGAGTCCGCCAAGGCGAGCGGCAAGCGCTTCGGCGAGGCCATCATGGAGCTCGAGTTCGTCGCCGCCGAGGACCTCTTCCCGATGATGGCCCGGCAGCTCGAGGAGGTCTTCTTCGCCGTCCTCCAGATCTCGACGGGCCTCTTCTACTTCTTCGATCGCTACGACGAGAAGAGCATCCTCCACCGGCACAACATGAACGCCGGGGCGCTCCTCATGGAGGGCGCGCGCAGGATGGACGAGATGCGCTTCTTCCGCGAGAAGATCCCGAACGACGACTACATCCCGACCATCGTGGTGAACGGCAAGAAGCCCCCCGACGATCTCGCCGAGGTCTACGGGCAGTGCGACGGCAAGCGGAGCATCGCGGAGATCGGGCGGCGCATCGGGCAGCTCGAGTTCGAGGTCACGCGCATCGTCTTTCAGCTCATCAGCGGCGGGTACCTGAGCGTGGCCTCGCCCCGGCCGCAGGGCGCGGAGCCCATCGCGGAGGTCTTCAACGCCGCGCTTCGCGAGGTGCACAAGCGCTGCGACGGAGCGGGGCGCGGGGGCGAGCTCCGTGACGGCCTCGGGCGGTTCGCGACGGGCGCGGGGATCTACGACCCTCTGTTCCTCGGGGCCGGCCCGCAGCCCGACGGCTCGCTCATCGCCCCGCGCCTCGCGCGAAACCTCGCCGCCCTCGCCGGGGACGAGCCGGACGCCTGGCTCATGCAGCTCCTCCACGAGTACGTTGGCTTCGCGATGTTCCAGGCGGAGTCGCTCCTGCCGCGCGACATCGAGCGCGCGCTCGCGAGCCGCGTCGCCGAGATGCTCAAGCCCGTGCGCCCCATCGAGGCCGGCAACGCGCAGCAGGGCCCGAGCTCCCGCAACATCTCGGAGCAGCCGCCGCGCCGCTCGGTCCTGCCTCCGCCGCCGCCGCGCGACCGGTAGGGCTCACTCCACCTTGCCGTGGCGGCCGGCGCCGCCCGAGAAACGCTGCGCGCCGGCGAGAGACTCGCCGCTCGCGAGCGTCTGCATCCCAAGGGCGAGCTCGCGGTCCAGCGCGGCGCCGAGCGGTGCGCCGAGGCTCTCGTACGCGCTCTCTCGATCGCTTCGCATGCACAGCTCCGGGAAGCTCGCGATGAGCTCCGCGAGCAGGACGGCCTCCTCGCGCGCGCGGCCCCTGGGCACGACGCGGGTGGCGAGGCCCATCGCCAGCGCCTCGGCGGCGCCGACGGCGCGCCCCGTCAGGATCATGTCGAGCGCGCGCCCGAGGCCGACGATCCGCGGGAGGCGCACGGTGCCGCCGTCGATGAGGGGCACGCCCCAGCGCCGGCAGAAGACCCCGAAGACTGCGTCCTCCTCGACGACGCGGAGATCGCACCACGCGGCGAGCTCGAGCCCGCCCGCGACCGCGTGCCCGGCGACCGCGGCGATGACCGGCTTCGAGAGGAGCATCCGCGACGGTCCCATCGGCCCGTCGCCGTCGGGAGCGACGCGCGGCGAGCGGTCGGTCCCGATCGACTTGAGGTCGGCCCCAGCGCAGAACGTGCCCCCCTCGCCCCAGAGCACGGCGACCTTCGCCTGCGGGTCGGCGTCGAACGCGCGGAAGGCGTCCGCGAGGGCGATGGCCGTGGGCCCGTCGACCGCGTTCTTGGCCTCGGGGCGGGCGAGGATGACCGTGGTGACAGGACCGCTCTTCTCGACGCGGATCGGCATGGGCCCAGGATACCCCGAACACCCAGGAAACCCCTCCGACCTCCCTGCTGGCGGGGAGGACTCGCACGTAGCCCTCGGACCGTCACTCAGCGAACGACGATCGTGGACGCGGGGGAGCGGGCGGGGTTGAAGGTGGCGCCCGTGATGGTGCCCGTCGCCTCGGGGACGCGAACCGTTCCCGCGAGGCCGAAGCGCAGCGGCACCTCGATGACCGTCTGCTCCTCGGAGACGGCCCAGTGGACGGCGAGGACGCCCTGGAGCTGCACGACGTAGCCGCCACCGGCTCCCGGGTTCCCCACCACCGACGCGAGCGTGACGCCGGGCGGCAGGGGGATGCGCAGGTCCACGTTGCGATCGTGGTAGACGGTCTGCCGCGCGAGCACGCGAAGCACGCGGACGTTGCCTGCCGTCGCGTCCTCGGGCCACTCCATGGCGAGCTTGAGGGGGCTCGCCTGCGCGGGAGGCGGGTGCGTCCAGAGCCGGACGAGCGGCACATCGAGGCGCGCGAGCACGCCCGGCCCCTTCGACTCGATGCGCACCTGGAGCAGGCCCGGCGGGAGCGGGACCCGGATGCTGGCCTCGTCCCCGACGTCGAGCGTCACGCCGGCGAACGCGGCGCCGGCGACGCGCGCGTCCTCGGTCGCGCGCACGCGGACGTGCGAGGTGCCCGTGCCCTCGAGCTGCGACGAGAGGATTGCTTCGACCGCCGCCAGCGTCGCGTGGGGCGAGCCGTAGCCTCCGGTGGCGTCGCGCAGGCCGGCGAGGCGCGCCGCGAGGACGTCGGCCGTCGCGGGGGACTGGCCGAAGGCATGGGCGCGGAGCAGCGCCGCGTAGACGAGGGAGCGCTCGGCGCGGTCGCCCGGAAGCACGACCTCGCCGCCGGCGTCGAGCTTCACATGCCGCCGCAGGCGCGAGACGAGGTTGGTCGCGAGCGCCGCGTGCGCGGGGCGGGGAGCGAGCGCCATCAAGGCCGTCGCGAGCTCGTGTACGTCGATGACCGCGGCGGCGAGCCCGTGCTTGTCGTCCTCGGCCCCGAGGAGCCGCGACGCGTTGGCGACGAACGCGCCCCAGCACGGCGGGACGTTCACCGAGGTCTCCGGCTCCACCTCGAGCGGCTCGAGGCCCTTCTCGGCGTCCGGGGGGCACTCCGGCGGAGGGCGGGGGTCGGAGGGCGTGCCGGCGAGCGCGCGGATGCGGGCCTTCTCCGTGAAGTCCGCCTCGCTCGTCGCGGCGAGCGCCCGGTAGTGCGCGAGCGCGCGGCGCGCGGAGGCGTGGGCGATCCCCTCGAGCGCGTGGGCGCGCGGGCTCGATCGGGTGTGGGCCCAGCGCTCGATGCGGGTCGCCGCGTCGAGCGCGTCGAGGAGCGCGGACGGGGACCTCTGGCGCTCGGGCTCGAGCGAGTCGAGGGCGTCGGCGATGGCGCCCTCGTAGCCGCGCTCGATGACGAGCGTGGGCCTGCCGCGGAGCCGGTAGCCGTCATCGAGCGTGAGGCCGAGGGTGCGCGCGCCCTCCACCCAGCCGGCCTCGGTGAAGATCCGCTCTTCGCCGGCGAAACCGACGTCCCACGCATGCCGCACGGAGTCGCCGGGGAGGCCGTCCGCCTCCGTCGCGACGACGAGCCCCGCCTGGCCGGGCTTGCCCGCGAAGATCGGGACGGTCGTGTCCGCGCTGCCGCCTGCAGGCACGTCGATCGTCACGCGCCGCTCCGCGCCCGGCGAAGGGATAGCCCGCGCGCCCCTCGGCGCCCTCGGGTCGGCCGCGAGCTCCGCGACGCCGTCCGCGCGCATCGTCACGCTCGCGTGGGCGAGCTTGGCGGATCGGTTGCGGATGGTGACCCGCGCGAGGACGAGATCTCCCTCCGTCCACGCGGCGCCCGTGTCGACCTGCGCCGAGAGCGGCAGATCCGACGCCACGTCCAGCGTGGAGGCAGCAGGGAACGCGCCATCGGGGACGCCGACGAAGGCGATGCGCCACGTCGTCTCGACGTCCCCCAGCGGGATGGAGAAGTGGACGCGACCCTGCGCGTCCGTCCGCACGGGAGGGCTCCAGTACGCGTCGCCGATGGAGATACCCGAGCTGTGGCGTCCGCCGAGCCTTCCGTGGCCGTTGCCGAAGCCCTGGCCGAGGCCGATCCCCTCGCCCCGGCCACCTCCTCCCTCGCCGACGCCCGTGAGCCCGAGGCTCGTGCCCGTGAGCTCGTCCATCAGCGTCTGCCACGCCGTGACGGTCTCGTCGCTCACCTGCATGTCCCACTTCGCGTCGACGAGGCGGTCTTCCTGGAGGGCGATCGCGTAGGGCGAGCCCGAGCGGACGACGCGCTCGAAGGGATCGCGCACGTCGTCGGCCGTGCCGACGACGCCGTCCGGACCCGGAGCTCGCAGCTCGAAGCCGTGGACCGCCGTTAGGAAGGGGATCGTGGGTCCGCTCGAGCGGACGAACTGGAGCGTGCCGCCCCACGGGTCGAGGAGAGCGTCGGCCGTGAGCTGGCCGCCCTGTACGAGGCGCCGCAGGAGGGCGTTCGGATCCTTCCAGACCGGCTCGTCGGGATCGAGCTGCTTGGTCCGCCGCTCGGTGCGGACGGCCAGGAGCGCGCGAAAGAGCTTCAGCCGCGTGACCCGCCGCGCGACGTTGTCGAAGGTGACCTGCGGATCGACCGCGATGAGATCGGGCAACGTCAGGAGCTCGCCCCCGGGCGTGAGCGGAGGCGTCTGCATCGCGTCGGTCGCGAGCGTGAAGAGCTCCGGGTTGAAGACCCAGCGGCCGCCCTCGCGCCTGCGCACGTCGATGAGCTTGTCGGGGCTCTGCGAGGCCTCGAAGACGGCCCCCTCGAGCGACCGAAGCACCTCGTTGAAGGATGCCGACAGCTCCTTCGACGCGGCGGCCCCCGGATCGTTCGAGGGCGCGATGGGCGTGCCGTGCTCGGTCCCGAGCATGCCGCGGAGGAGCGGGGCTGCGGCCGCGCCGCCCTCGAGGGCCTCGAGGCACCGGTCCGTGGCGACCCCGAGGTCCTTGCAGAGCCGCGAGCGCTCGTCGAGGGAGCTGAAGTCAAGGCTTCCACCGCCGTGCGCGTCGATGACGACGGCGGAGATGCTGCCCGCGAGCGGCTTGCCGTGCCCGTCGCCGAGGTCGGCGACGACCTCGATGGTCCCGCCGGGAGCGGCGCGGCCGCCCACCCTCGTCCCGCGCACCTGCGGGAGGACGCGCGGCGTGACGAAGAAGCTCGCGCCGATGGTCCGCGCCTCGCGGGCTCCGTCGGGGCTGGCCGCGCTCAGCTCCCACGGGCCGGCGGACGCGTCGGCCGGGAGCGCGATCTCGCCCGCGTCCCGTGCGGCGTCGATCCACGTCGAGAGCGTCTGCCCCCCGCGCGTGGCGAGGACGCTCACCGGGCGCCTGGCCCCGGCCCGCGCGATCGTGACGCGGACGCGTTCGCCGGGGTGGGCGAGCAGCGGGTCGGCCCGCACGATGGCGTCGGCGTCCCGGTCGATGGCGACGCAGAGCGCGAACGGCTGGCGGTGCGACTCGAGCCCCGGCAGAGCCGTGGCCGCGCGCACGATCACCGCCGCCGCGACCCCGCCTGCGCAAGGACCGACGTTGCGCGTCGCGCCGACGCCGACGGGCGCGTTCCACGTGACGTCCGCTTCGCCCTGCGCGTCGGTCGTGACGCGCGCGTCGAGCCCGTCGCCCGTCACGAGGAACTCGCCGGCGATGCCGCGCCCGCGCCCATCTTCCACGCGGAGGAGCAGGTGCTGCGCGAGCCCGGGCACGACGGCGTGCGCCTCGGGAAAGAGCTCCGCCGAGGAGCTCGGGCGCCCGACGGGCACGCTCGCGGACGCCTCGAGCCAGTGACCCTCGACCTCCGTGCGCACGAGGAGCGAGACGGATGCTCCCGATGTCTTCACGAGCGTGGGCATCGCGGTCGAACGCCGGACCTCGCCGACGGCGTCCGTGGTCGCGGGCGTGGAGGCGGCGAGCCAGGCCTTCTGATCCTTGTCGCTGCGCGGCGGCGGGCTGCCCTGGCCGATCCAGACGCGGGCCTCGTGGTCCACGAGGACGTGCCCCGAGGCGTCGCGGAGGCGGACGATGTATGGCACGGTGTCGCCCGGCTGCGCGCCGGAGTCCGGCGGCTGGAACTCGGCCGTGAGGGTGGGCATGCCTGGCGTCTCCTCGCGCGGCGTGAGGGCTCGCTCGGCGGACGCGCCGTGGGGTCCCGGGACGTGGGCACGAAGGATCCACCGCCAGACGGGCTGGTCGATGCGCGGGATGGCGACCCTCGCCATGACGATGCCGCCGGCGTCCGTCGTGAGCTCCTGCGTGCGCAGGGGTATGTCGCCCTCGACCAGATCGAGATCGAGGCGCTGACCGACCAGCGGGAGCCCCGTCTGCGCGCTCGTCGCGCGGATGTACGCGGAGATGGTGCTGCCGGGGACGACGCGCGTGTCGGGCAGCTCGAGGTCGACCTCCGCTGTGGGGCCACGCTTGATCGTCAGCGTGCGCGTCCGCTGGTGAGCGCCGAACCGGACGCCGACGAGGAGGGGCAGCGCCTCCTCGTCGCCGGGCGGCATCGGAATGGAGAGCTGCGTGCGTCCCTCGGCGTCAGTGGTCGCGTGTACGGACGGGCCGGCCACCTTGACCTGCTCGGGGTCCCACTGGGCCTCCAGCGTCGCCATCGGCAGGGGGACGGCCCGCGTCACGCTCGGGAAGGCGTACGCGACGACCTGGAGCGGCACCTCTGCCCCGGGAGAGACCTCGGGCGGCACGTGCAGGAACAGATCGAGCCCGCGCGAGGCCGGGTCGGGCGCGGCAGCGACCACGTCGTGCGCCAGCGCGAGGCAGAGCGCCATCCCCGCCAGCGCGACCCGCACCATCCAGCGGTGAACGCCCACGTAGCCCCGGCCCCTCGGTACCGTCTTGGTCACGACCATGCGACAGGCTAGTCCAGGCGATGTTCCGCCGGGACCAGCTTTCCTGTCGGGGATCCAGGCTGGACGGAGGTTTCCGGGGGGTCGGCTAGGGGAGACCGAAGTCCGCGGCCGTCCCGGCGAGGCCGTTCTCGAGGAGGCGGTCCCAGTAGCGTGCCCCGGCGTGGAGCGCGCGGGTCCCGGCGAAGGGGACCGTCTCGCGGACGATCTCCATCCCCGACACGAGCCGCCGCACGATGGGCACGGTCAGCCTCCACGGGGTCCGCGGGACGGCGAGCTTGTCCGCGATCTCCTCGCCGATGAGCTCGCGGCAGACGGCGGCGCTGAAGCGCATCGTGCGCTCGGCGTTCTTGCGCTCGCGCGCCGTCTTGGCCTGCGCCATCGGCGACTCGAGGAGGGCGCGCGTCAGCTTGCGCGAGTCCTCGTCGGGCTCGTCCTCCGTCGCGGCGAGCAGCTCTCCCAGGCGCCGCGCCTCGACCTCCGTGGTCGGCATGAGCTCCGCGTCCACGCCGATCAGGTGCGCCGAGTAGCGCCACAGGTGCATGTAGGCCTCGGACTCCTCGGGCTTGATGTGCGCGCCGAGCTGGCGGAGGCCTTCCAGCACGACGAGCGAGAAGAGGAGCGTCGTCGCCACCATGTCGTGCTGGTTGATGGGATCGCCCCAGGCCGGCGCGTTCCACTTGCCGCTCCGGTGGATCATCCGCCGCACCTGCGCGTGTATCAGTCGGACCTTCAGCGTGATGCACCAGCCCGGGGCGTGCGCGTGCATGCCATGGTGCTCGATGGTGGCCTGGACGAAGCGGGAGGTCTCGAGCAGGCGTCGAGGCGCCTGCTCCGTCAGCCGTCCCGAGAAGACGAGCGGCTTGTTCCCCGCGGGCGTCGTGTACCCGAGGATGAGCGATTTCAGCCCGAGCACGAGCCCGCCGACGGCGCCGGCGCGCAGCAGCACCTGCCCGCCGCGGTCGAGCAGATCCCAGTCGACCCAGACGGGCACGTGCTCGGCCTGGGCGAAGAGGGCCCGCATGCTGTCGGGCGCGCCCGCGACGTTCTTGATGCCCCGGCGCGTCGCCTCCTCGAACATCCGCCAGCCGGAGCCCTCGGGCATCCCGGCGATCGTCTCGACGAGGCGGTCGGCGGGCTCGTCGGTTCGCGTGAGGTAGTCGCCGAGCCTGTCCACGCGGTCCCCGAACCGCGCACGTGCAGCGACCAGGTTCGTGTACCGCGTGGGAAACGACATGGAGAGAGGCGTCAGTTCGGCGGGGGAGGGGGAGGCGGCGGCGGAGGAGGCGGAGGAGGCGGCGGGGGCGGAGGAGGCGCCGGGATGGGCGCGACGATCTGCTGCGTCCACTCGCCGATGTGGTTCGACGTCGAGAAGCTCTGGAAGGGGAGGAAGAAGCCGGTGTAGCTCCCGTCCATGCCGGCGAGGATCTTCGCAGGGTCGACCGCGAACATCCAGAGGAGCTGCTGGGTCCCGTCGATCTTCTGTCGGAGCCCCGGGGCGCGCTGCGAGGCGGCCGTGAACCAGAAGAGCTGCCCCGGGCCCTGGACGGTCTTGAACGGAGTCGACTTGGGGAAGGTGTCGATCGGGATGGTGCCGTTGTCCGCCAGCCCCGCGGCGCCCGCGTTGTCGAGGTGAATGGGGGTGGCGTTGGGCTGCGGCGTGGCCACCCACGTGGTCGCGTTCAGGTTGTCGGCGACGTCGCTGTCGCAGTCCTGGTTGATCTCCTGCCCGACCGGGCAGGTGGTCTGGCTGAAGTAGAAGAACGACGAGTCCGGGACGAAGCTCGGGTTGTAGCTGTTCGTGCCAGGCACAAGGCTCGGGATGACGACGAAGGGAGTCATGACGACGCCGCCCTGGACGGGCGCCACGTCGACTCCGCCGGAGTACTCGCGCTGGGAGGTGTTGTGCGCGCCCACGTGCGTCATCGCGATCATCGTCCCGTCGGGCGACCAGTCGGGATGGTCGGGTTCGAAGCTCAGGGTGACGGTCGCGTTCGGGTTGACCACGCCGGTCGTGCCGTCGTGAAACCAGAGATTGAAGTAGTCGGGTACGGGCGGGTTACCGCTCGTCGCGCTCGTGTCGCCGTACACCGCGACGAACTGGTCCCCCGCGGGATCGAACGATGCGAACTGGATGTGGTCGGCCGAGTCTTCCTTCTGGGTGAGGTAGGTCGGGTCGGTCCGGGCAGGTGGGGGCGGGTTCGGGACGCTCGCCAGGTTGTTCAGGTAGTCGAGGATGCCGTCCCCCTGGCCGCCCTCGGACATGGCGATCTTCGTCCCGTCGGGCGAGAGCGTGTGGCAACCGATGCACGTGCCGTCCGTGCCGTAGTTGCCGGGGGCGATGAAGACGCTCGGCTCGGTCTGCGTGCCGCCGAAGTCGAAGCTCATGATCTGCGTGTCGGTGACGTCCCAGTAGTAGACGCCGCCGTTCACGGGCTGCTCGGCGAACTGGAGCTGGAACGTCGCCGACGTGCCGTAGCTGACGCCCGTGCCGTCCGTACCCTCGATGGTGAGCGAGACGGGCCCGGTTCCCGCGTTCGACTGGGCGAGGTACGCGTAGCCCGTGGCGTCGAGCTGGAGGCCGCACGCCCCCGTCGCGAGCGAGCCGCCCGGCACCGTCCCGCAGGGGACGTAGTACGCGATCGACGCGTACGGGCTGATGAACGAGATCTCGTAGAGCGTGTTGCTGGCGGAGCCCGGCTCCCAGTGGACCTCGAGGCGCTGGAGGTTCGGCGGCAGCATGACGCCGTCGTTCGGGTAGAAGAGCTGCGGGGCCCGCGTCGGATCCATCGTCCCGTTGAAGAGCGACTGCGGGTTCGTCGGGGCGCTGGGATCGGCGATCTGGGCGGTGAGCTGGACGGTGAGTGAGGTCGTGATGGTGTAGAGCGAGGTCGCTTGCCCGCCATCCGAGGCGCCACCGTCCGCCCCGCCTTCGCCGCTCGACGCAGGCCCGGTGTCGTCGCCCCCGTCGCCTCCGAAGCCCGCCGGGTTGGCTGCCTCCGCCTGGACCGTGAGCGTGCCCCCGCGCTGCGGCGGATCGGTGGCGCTCTGCGGGAGCCGCGTCGTGAACGTGGGCGCTCCGTTCGCAGGAAAGCCGCCGACGAGGTAGTTGTCGGGCACGTAGAAGACGAAGCGGCTCGTCACGTCGACCTCGGGGCCGCTGCCTCCGAGGATGCCCATCACCTTGTACGCGAGCGTCGCCTGGGTGCCGGCGGCGACGGTGAGCGTGGAGTTGGCCGGCACGATGTGCGCGCCCGAGATGACCGATGAGGCCGCCGCGCTGTCCTGGAAGCTCGCGTCGCTCATGCCGAAGATCGGCGCGTCGCTCTCGGACGCGTCGCTCTCGGAGGTGTCGGTCAGCGTGGTGTCGCCGTTGGAGCTCGACGAGTCCAGCGTGCTCGCGGCGTCCGCCTCGGGCGTGAACGTGTTGGTGGAGCCGTGTCCACAGGCGCCGATGGCGAGGACGGTCGCCGCAGCGAGCGCCATCCCCAGGAGGACATGTCCGCGCATGGCCCTGATTCTAGGCCAAGTCGGATGAGAAGCCAGATGGGAGGTCGGCTCACCCGGCGACGCGGATGTTGAAACGAGGGCATCGGGCACGCGATGATGGGCCATGGGCGCGATCTTCGGGCCACGGGCCTCGTCGTCGGGCAGAGGAGATCCGTGAACGCTAGAGCTGTTTTCGTGTTGATCATGGTCGTCGTGGCGCTCACGACGGTGTCGTTCGGTTGCACCTTCACGGGGACGGGCGCAGGGACCGGCGTGCTCGCGACGGACGCGGGCGGCGACGAAGAGGACGCCGACGCGAAGTGAGCCGACGCAAGGTGAGCGCCGAGGGAGCCCGCCGCGATCGCCGCGGCAGGGTGGACCTTCAGCGCTTGCCGTCGATGCGTCGAGCGCCGTCGGGGACGCGCACGCCCGTTGTCAGACGGAGCTTGGCCTTCGGTGCGACGGACTGCAGAGCCGGACCAAGGATGCGGTCCCGCGTGAAGTTCGAGCCGGGGCAGCCCGCACACGTGCCAGCGAGGTGGATGTGGATGTCGTCGGCGCTCGCGGCGACGAGGTACATGACGCCTCCATCCGCTTCGACGAGCGGTGCGAGCACTTCGCGACACAACTTCACGACGGGCTCGGGGGCTTCCACGGGTTCCGTCACACTAGCAGGCTGCACTACAGCCCCACAACAGAGCGCTCGTGAACGTGCGTTTCAGGCGGGTTGCACGCGTGAAATGTGGGCCCCATCGTGAAGGAGAGTGGGCCCGGCGAAAGAAACGTGGCGCGGAATCGGGGAAAGCCGGGTATACTGTTATCTGTTGGAGAGCTATATCGGCGCCTTTCTCTGGCGTGCGGATAGGAGGCAGGGTTGGCGCGCTATCGCCTCAGGTTCCATCTGCAGGAAGTCGATTTGCAGCGTGGCATCACGCTGATCGGCCGCAGTGAGGATTGTGAGGTGACGATCGAGGACCCTCTCGTGTCGCGGCGCCACGCACGAATCCTGGTCGACGGCGATGACATCACGCTGGAGGACCTCGGGAGCCGCAACGGCGTTCGGCTGAACGGGAAGTCCATCAAGGGCTCTGCCAAGCTCACCGATGGCGACCGCGTCAGGATCGGAACGCAGGAGTTCGTCTTTTGTCGGTTCGAGGCCGAGGCTGCCCGCCGCGCGAAGACGACCGGCGTGCTCCGGCTCTGCGCCAAGTGCAAGCTGCCCTACGCGCGGGAGATGGTCTCGTGCCCGAACTGCGGCGCGACCGAGCAGACGGACGAGGAGACGCTCAGCGGAACCTTCGGCGCCTCGTCCCAGCACTCGTGGAGCGTCCAGCTCCTCATCGAGGCGCTCGACAAGGCCATCGGTCTCGCCCGGCCGGCCGACACCGATCGAATCCTCCGCCGCGCCACGTTGCTGCTGGAGGAGCGGCTCGCGTCGGGTGGGAGCATCAACCCCGAGCAGATCGTCCCCATCGCGGGCGTCGCCGCTGCCCTCTGCGCCGAGCAGGAGGACGCAACCTGGGGGATGTGGATCGCGAGCTTCTACACCCGCGCGGCGATCTTTCCGCCCGCCAAGGTGTCCGAGTCCCTGGGCACGCTCCTCGGCAAACACCCCGACCTGAAAGACTCGATCGATCCGCTGATCGCCCGTGCCCGCCTGCTCGACGGCACGCCCCCGCGGGAGGACAGCGAGGCCCTGGCCCGCCTCACCCGGCGCGTGCTCACCGGCGACGACACGGGCCAGTTCGAAGTGATCGACAAAGTAACCGCCGCCCCCTCGAAGAGCTGACCCCCTCGATCCTCGTCGGCAGCTCCGATCCCGCGGTTGTCCTCGAACGTCGGTCCTTGATCGTCGAGACGGAGTGGGGTGGTTCTCGTCGAGGGCAAGTACTGGCGAGAAGGGGAGACGAGCCGTACTTCCTGTACGGCGACTCGACCCGACGACGCCAGCGCGCCGCCATCGACGAGAAACACCCCGCTCCGTCAGTGCCAGCCGCCTTCGAAGTAGAGGAGACCGCGCTCTTCCTCGCTGAGGACCCGGTTGTAGATGCGCAGATCGTCGATCGACCCGACGAACGACTGCGGGGTCGTCTCGTCGGCGGCCGAGCGGCCGATCTCGAGCTTGTCCTCCGTCGTCGACGTCGACAGGACGAGGACCTCGCTCGCGCTGTAGAAGGCGTCTACGTACGTGGTGACCGTCGTGCCGTCGTACACGACGACGAGGTTGTGCCAGGCGGCGGGCGTGGCGGTCAACGGCCAGGTTCCCGGCAACGCGACTCCTCCGCCGCCGTTGAAGATGTCGTTGTTGAGGGAGGTCGCGAGGCTCGACACGCCCATCCCGAACTGAGCGTCCGCCGTGACGGAGCTTCCCCAGCCCCAGATGCCGCCGGCAGTCGTCGCGTACGAGTGGGTCGTCTCGATCCACACGGAGACCGTGCGTGGCGCCCCGCCGGAGGGAAGCATCGCGTCGCCGGTGACCTCAAGGTAGTTGTTCGGCGAGGCGCTCGGAAAGCTGGCTGCGAGGTTGGGGTTGCCGAAGCGGTCCGCCACGAGTGGCACGTTGCCGATGACCGTCGCGTTCATTCCGTTGCCGCTCAGGTCGACGCCGTTGCCGCGGTAGTAGCCGATCAGGCCTTCGGTCGGAATCAGCGGGCCGGCGGGGCCCTGGGGTCCGGTGTCTCCTTGCGGGCCAACGGGTCCTGCTTCGCCGCGGGGGCCTACCTCGCCCTCGGGCCCCGTCTCACCCACGGGGCCGATGGGCCCCGCGTCCCCGGTCGGTCCCGGCGGCCCCTGGGGCCCGGTCTCGCCAGCGTCCCCCTGCGGTCCCTGAGGGCCGGTCGGCCCCGGTGCGCAAGCGACGGCCGCGACCAGCGCGACGAGCGAGACCCCTGATACCCCCCAACGCCGATGACCCTGTGCAAGTTGCATGTGCATTCCCTCTGGATTGTTACGCAGCGTACGGAGTCCTGACCGGCAGCGCCAATTCTCCACCGACCAGATCCGGGCTCAGAACGGCTTGGCCTTCTGCGCTGCGATCTGGACGTCGAGCTCCTTCAGGTACGTCTCGAGGGTCGCGTTGCCTGGGTCCATGCTCATCGCGAGCTTGAGCTGGAGCTTCGCCTTGCCGAAGTCCTTCTTCTTCGCGAGCTCCTCGGCCTTCTGGGCAAAGGGGCGGGCGCGGGCCTGGCGCACGTAGTCTTCGAGCTTGCCGGTCATGGCGGCGACAGGGTCGGGCCGCGCCGAGCCGGTCGACGGTGCGCCCGCGGGGCGGGGCGGGGGAGCCGAGAGCGTCGGCGGCGGGACCCGCATCCCGGGGTTGCTCTGGGTCCGCGGAGCCATGAGCGCCGCGCGGGCAGCCGCGTTTCCCGAGGGGCGCGCGTTGTCGTACCGGAGACGGAGCGAGGCGTCGGACAGAACGCGGTACGCCTCCGTGCCCCGCTTGAAGATCGTGTTGATCGATGTGCGCTCCGCGGGCGGCCGCATCGCGTGACCGTCCGGATGAAAGTCTCCCGCGAAGCGATAGAACGCCTTGCGAACCTGGTCCGCTCCGGCCTGCGGCGTCACGCCGAGCAGCTCGTAGTACGAGAGAGAGTCGATGACCGCGAGCCAGGCGCGGATCGTATCGGAGTCCATCGCCGGCTCTAGCCTTTCACCGACACCGACCGACTGCGCTCGATCATCTCTTCGATCTGCTCTTCGTCCTGCGCGACGGCGACGAGGCGCATCGTCGCGCGAGCTTCCTTGCCCGACGACGTGTCCATCGCGCGCACCTGCAGCGTGCCGTCGGCGTCGAGCTCGAACGTCACCGACAGCGTCACGTCACCCCGTGCCGCAGGGCGGAGCCCGCTGAGCTCCAGCTCTCCGAGGACGGTGTTCTCCGAGAACTTCTGGGCCTCTCCCTGGGCGACGCGGACGTGCACGGTGGTCTGCAGGTCACGCCCGGTCGCGAAGACGCGCGTGTGCTCGCACGGAATCGTCGCGTTGCGGGCGATGACCGTGTCGGAGAAGCCACCGACGACCTCGACCACGAGGGCCCTCGGCGTGACGTCGATGAGGACAGGCGCAAGCCGCGGCTGCCAGCCGGGCTCGCCTCGTGGGTCTCCTGCGGGGATGACGGGCGGCTCGTCATACTGCGACTCGGGCGCGTAGGTCATCTCCGGCGTCGCGTAGCTCTGGTCCGGCGCGGCCGTGAAGGTCTGCTGCGAAGGGGGATTGAAGGCCTGCGTGAACGCCTGTGTCGCGGGCTGCGACGTCTTGCCCGCGGGCGCGATCGGCGGCGGAGGTGCCGGCGGCGGCGGAGGCGCGGGCTGCGCCGGGAGCACGGCGGTCCGCGTGATCCCGGCCATGATGTTCATCCCGGTCGGCGAGCGCGCGGAGGGAAGGTTCAGCGGCTCGGGAGAGATCCTCGAGATGTCCTCCGTCGGCAGCGGGCCCGGCTCCGGGACCTGCTGCGTCCCCGTGAACCGCGAGACCGGGGGCGGTTGCGGCTTGAAGCGGTTGTCCCTGTTGTCGATGGGGTAGGAGCCGCGCAGGGCCGCCGGCAAGTCGACCTCGGGAGCGATGCGGGAGATGTCCTCGGTGGGTAGCGGTCCAACGTCGTCCCGCGCGGGGCTGGGCATCCTCCCGCGCTGACTGCCGTGCATCGATGGCGCATCCGGTACGATCATCGAGATGTCGTCGGTGGGCAGCGGGCCGACGTCACCCCCGAACGGATCGCCGAAGGGGGCGTCCTGGGTCATGCGCGGATCGTGCGTCGGCGGGCGCTTCGCTGCCGGGCGGGCCTGGGGCAACGGCGGCGGGCGGGACGGCGGCCCGGCGGGGATGGGAGGGGGCTGGAACGGCGGGGGCGGGAACGCTCCATCGCCGCGCCGGCTCGGCGGCATGTAGTTGGCGGGAGGCCCTTGGTTGATCGACGGCGGCTCGGCAATCGATGGCTCGCTCGAGCGCCCCAGGGTGCTCCCTCCGCCGCGCGTCAGCGAACGATCGATGACGGAGCTCAGCGTGTTCGAAGACATCTGACGGTCGCGCGACGAGGGCGCCGACGGTTGCGCCGGCGATTGCGCGCCCGGAAGGGTGTTGGCGAAGGACATGGAGTCGTCCTTGGCTGCAGCTTCGGTGCTTGGGGGGGCCGGCGGCGGGGCCGATCGGTTGGTGGTCGGCGGAACGGAGGGGGGCGACTGGCCCGGGCGCAGCGTCCGGCTGCGCGCGGGGGCCGCGGGCGGCACGCTCGGCTTGTTGGGAGCGATGCTCGGCAGCTTCCGGTCGGGCGTGACCATCTGCTGCATCGCCTCAGCCGAGACGTTGCCCGTGTTGCGCATCGTGCTCGGCCCCTGCGCCTGCGCGGCGCGCAGGACCCCGGGCATGGGCGGGGGCGGAAGGCTGCGCACTCCGCCCTCCGCGAGGGCCGAGGCCTGGATCGCCGCTCCGATGGCGACGACCTCGTCGGGGTTGACGCGATCCATCGGCGGCATCCCGAAAAAAGCCTCGACCCGGCGGCGCACGAGCGGGATGCGCGTCGAGCCGCCGACGAGCACGACGCGGTCGAAGGAGCCTTGCGAGAGGTGCGCGGTGTTCAGCGCGTCCTGGGTGACCTGGAGCGTGCGCTCGACGAACGGCTCCGCGAGCGCGTCGAGATCCGCCTGCGTCATCGTGAACGTCAGGCCGAGCTGTTTGCCGCCGATCCCGTAGGCGACGTCCTTCAGGTCCATCTGCGCCTGCATGTTCGTCGAAAGCTCGATCTTCAACGTCTCCGCGGCGGCGCGCAGCTTCTCGAAGGCCTGGGGATCGGCGCGCGGATCGTAGCGATGCTGGAGCAAGAAGGCGCTGCACATCTGCTCTGCGATGGCGCTGTCGAGGTCGTCGCCGCCGAGGAAGGTGTCTCCGGCGGTGGCGAGCACCTCGTAGAGGTTGCCGGACAGCTCGAGGAGCGAGCAGTCGAAGGTGCCGCCGCCGTAGTCGTACACGGCGACCCGCTCGTTGGCGGAGCTCCCGAAGCCGTAGGCGAGGGCCGCGGCTGTCGGCTCGTTCAGGATGCGGAGCACCTCGAGGCCCGCCACGCGGCCGGCGACCTTCGTCGACGCGCGCTGGAGCTCGTTGAAATGTGCCGGGACGGTGATGACCGCCCTGTCGACCTTCTCCCCGAGAGCCGCCTCGGCAATCTGGCGAACGCGCTTGAGCACGAAGGCGCTGATCTCGGGCAGCGTGTACGCCTCTCCGCGCGCGACCACGAGCGCGCCCTGGCCCGGACCCTCCCGCAGCTCGAAGGCAAAACGGGAGCGGGCTAGGCGGATCTCGTCGGAGTCCCACGGGCGCCCGATGAGACGCTTGATGCTGGCGATGGTGTTCTTCGCGTCGGTGAGCCGTCTGAGCTTTGCCGACCCGCCGACGAGCACCTCGCCGTTCGGGTGGAAGCTCACGACGCTGGGCAGAAGGCGGTTGCCCTTTTCGTCCGCGAGGACGTGCACACGGCCATCGCGCACGCAGGCCGCGACAGTGTTGGTGGTTCCGAGATCGATACCTACGACGGCGCTCATTCGCTAGCCGAGCCTACCACGCGCCTCCGCCACAACCTCGTCGAACCATCGCGACACGGTGCGAGGGAATGGCCACATCCACCCGTAGGCGCCGCCCACGAAGCGCTCGATGATGGTGGGCCGGAGCGCCTCGGCGGCGTCTTCCCCGTAGACCTCCCTCGTGGCGCGGATGGTCTCCGCGTAGGCCTCCCACTCGAGACGTGCTCGGCCGTAGGCCAGGAAAAGTGGGAAAAAGGGGACGAGGTAGACGAACGCCATGACGGCTCCGCCCATCCGCCGGCGCTGGCGAAGGTGCACTCGCTCGTGGCGGAGGAGCACGTAGCGGTCGAGATCGCCGAGCGCGTCCCACCGGTCGGGGACCCAGAGCTTGCCGAACATGGCGGTGTAGTACCCGGTCAGGTACACCCGCTGACCGCCCAGGGTGAGCACCACGAGGACGACGTGGATGGCGCGCTGGAGGCGGCTCTCCCGCTTGTAGCGGATCTCGAACGCCGGAAACTCCGCGTGGATCTCGCCGAGTAGAGCGTCGGATCGGGACACGGTAGCCACGGCTGCTCGTCGCTGGGAACGAGGCTGAGTCTACCCGTGCCCCGCGGCCTGCACCAGTCCCGGCCGCCGGCGCATCCATCCGTCGGCGCCTCGGAGGAAGCCTGCGTTCTCGAGAGCTGCGCCGAGGGCGCTGTCCCGCGCGTCGGCCCCGTCGATGCTCGAAAGGAGGAGCACGCCGCGCTGACCCTTGTCCACGAGGGCGGCGAGCGCCGCTGCCAGGGCCGCCGCGGAGCGCTCGCGGAGCGGCTCCTCGCGCGGCAGGAACGTGAGCAGAGCCTGCCCGCGCTTGCCGAGCCAGCCGAGCAGGGCGCCGTCCCAGAGAACGACGAGCGCGCCGGCCGCCCTCTGCGGCGGGGCCCCGGCTCCTCCCGTCCCTTCGGTCGGACCGGGCCAGGGGAGCGACGCGCCGTACGGGTTCGCGGGATCGGTCGCGGCGACGATCCTCGCCACGGGCGGCTCGTCCGCCGCCTCGCGTAGCGATCGGAGCCGATCGTCGGCGCCCGGGAGCGCGAACTGCGTCGCGCCGCGCCCCGCCACGAAGTAGCCACGGCGCACGCGGCCGGCCTCCTCCATCGCCTTCAGCACCTCGTAGACCGCCGAGAAGCCGCCCGTGATGCCCTCCGCGTGGACCGCCTCGCGCGTCACGACGCCGTAGCGGTCGAGCAGGGAGCGCGCGAGAGCGGCGCGCCGCTGCGTCTCGGTCGGCGCCGTGTTCCCTTGCCGCCTCGACGCGCGGAGAGACCAGCGCCCCTCGGTGGGAGGTCTCGTACGGGTGAGCGCGTGCCGGCGGCGGCCGCGCGCGTCCTTCGCGGGCGCCTGCCCGCGCAAGAAGCTCCGGAGCGGCTCGAGCGTGTCGTTCGTCACCTCCCCGGCCCACACCATGTCCCAGAGCGCCTTCACGATCTCGCCGCCGAAGCCGCCGAGCTCGCGCGCTATCTCGGCGAAGAACACCGCTCCGCGTCTCCCCAGGAGCTCGCGGATGCGCAGGGCAGCTTCCCCCTCCACGAGGGTCGTCGCCGGGGCGGCGAGCAGCGGCTCGTGGTCGGCCAGGTAGAGCGCGATGCGACCGTCGCGCGGGCCCAGCGACTGGATGCCCGCCCAGACGATCTCGCCCGAGGCCGAGAGCGCGTCCAGGTCCCAGGTACGGTAGCCGGGGACACGCGCCGGGAGGATCTCGCTCTCGAGGACGCTCGCCGGGACGGGGTAGCCTTCGAGCTGGGCGATGGCGTCGCGCAGGGCGCTCGGGCCGTGGCGCACGGGGAGCTGCCACACGAGCTCGAAGCGCGCGTAGGTCGCCTCGTCGACGGGCTCGACCGCGCGCCGGAGCTTGGCGAGCGACTTTCCCCGGAGCGTGCGGAGGACGCCGACGTCGCAATACTCCTTCACCGGGTGCGCGGCGTCTGCCGTGCGTCCCTGCGCCAGAAATTCGCCCGCCGTCACCCGCCCGCGCGCTTCGAGCGCCGCGAGGGCCGGCTCGATGGCGAGCACGCTCACGCCGAAGCGCGCCGCCACATCGGCAGCGACGAACGGACCGTGCGTGCGCGCGTAGCGGCCGACGAGGTCGCCCATCGGGTCTGCCGCCGGAGCGAGCAGGGCCTCGGGCGCCTCCGACGGAGCCGGGATGCCGAGCGCGTCCCGGACCCTCCCGGCGTCCTCCATGGCGATCCAGCGGGTCTCCCCGGCGATCGACACGTTCGCGATCCGTCCTGCGCGCGCGAGCTCGCCCAGCCACGCATCGGCGCCCTCGGGCGGCTCGGTGCGGGCCCGGACCTCGCTCGTGGTCAGGTCGCCGATGGCGAGGAGCATGTCGTGGACGGCGTCGGCGTGGCGCGCGGGGTGGGCGAGGAGCGAGAGGCTCTGCTCGAGGAGGACGATCGCCTCCGGGTCGAGGAGGCTGCGGAGCTCCGCCTCGCCGAGCAGCTCCCGGAGCTGGGCCTGATCGATCGAGAGCGCCTGGGCGCGGCGCTCCGCGAGGGGAGCATCCCCGTCGTAGATGAAGTTGGCGACGAAGGAGAAGAGGAGCGACGTCGCGAAGGCCGACGGCGCGCGCGAGTCGATCGTGGTGACCGTGATGCGGCGCTCCTCGATCTGGCGGAGCAGATCGACGAGGCCCGGCATGTCGAAGACGTCGCGCAGGCACTCCCGGTAGGTCTCGAGGAGGATGGGGAAGTCGGGGTGCATCTTCGCGACGGAGAGCAGGTCGGCTGCGCGCTTTCGCTGTGCCCAGAGGGGGGTCCTCTCGCCGGGCCGCCGCCGCGGCAGGAGAAGCGCGCGCGCGGCGCACTCGCGGAAGTGGGTGGCGAAGAGCGCCGTCTGGTCGAGCGCCGCCGTGAGGGTGGCCTCGACCTCGTCCGGGGCAGGGAAGAACCACGCGGTCGGGGGCGGCTCGCTCGACTCGGGCATGCGAAAGACCATGCCGTCGTCCGACCACACGGGCTCCACGTAGATGCGCTGGGTGGCGCGCAGTCGCTCGGCCACCGCGGTCGCCCACGGCGCGTGGACGCGCGCCCCGAACGGTGACAGCACACAGACGCGCCAGTCGCCCAGATCGTCGATGAAGCGCTCGACGACGATCGAACGGTCGGTCGGCAGCTCGCCCGTCGCTGCCTTCTGGGCTGCGAGGTACGAGGTGAGGTCGTTCGCCGCGGCGACGCCCAGCCCGTGACCGTTGGCGAGGGTCTTCTTCGCGGCGGCGGGCGTCGCCAGGGCAAGCTCGCGCGTGAGGGCGCCGATCGCCTTACCGAACTCGATGGGCCTTCCGGGCCGGTCGCCGTGCCAGAAGGGCATCTTGCCGGGCTCGCCGGCCGCCGGCGTCACGAGGACGCGGTCGTGCGTGATCTGCTCGGCGCGCCACGACGAGGCCCCGAGCAGGAACACCTCGCCCGGGCGCAGCTCGAAGACCATCTCCTCGTCGAGCTCTCCCACGCGCCGCGCGGTCTTGCCGTCCGCGAGCGACGCGTCGGCAGACGTGTCGGCTGCCAGGAAGACGCCGTAGAGCCCGCGGTCGGGGATCGTGCCGCCGTTGACGATCGCGAGGCGCCGCGCCCCCTCGCGTGCCTGGAGGACGCCGGCCTTGCGGTCCCACGTCAGGCGAGGCCGGAGGCCGGCGAAGTCGTGGGAAGGGTACCGGCCCGAGAGCATGTCGAGGACGCCGTCGAACGCGCGGCGCGGCAGATCCGCGAACGGCGCGGCGCCGCGCACCAGCGTGTAGAGATCGTCCACGCCGATGGGGGCGTCGCTCGCGATGGCGACCACTTGTTGTGCGAGCACATCGAGCGGGTTTCGCGGGTAGAACGTGGCCTCGACGTGCCCCACGCGCATGCTCGCCACCGCCGCGGCGCAGGGGAGGAGATCCCCCTTGTGCTTCGGGAAGATGACGCCCACGGAGACGGCGCCGACCGAGTGTCCCGCCCGGCCGATGCGCTGGAGGCCCGCGGCCACCGACGGAGGCGCCTCGATCTGCACGACGAGATCGATCGCGCCCATGTCGATGCCGAGCTCGAGGGACGAGGTCGCCACGACGGCAGGCAGCTCGCCCCGCTTCAGGCGCTCCTCGATCTGGCTCCGCTTCTCGCGGGCGACCGAGCCGTGGTGCGCGAGGGCGATCTCCTCGCCCGCGACCTCGTTCAAGGCAGAGGCGAGCCGCTCCGCGAGCCTGCGGCTGTTCGCGAAGACGAGCGTGGAGCGGTGCGCGCGGATGAGCGGTACGAGCCGCGCGGCCGTTCGCTCGAGGGCCATGCTGGCCGCCCCCTTCGGGGGCTGACGGAGACCCGAGGACTTGCGCTTTGGAGCCGGGGACGGCGCGGCCTCCTCGGCGCCGAGGACCGTGACGTCGAGCGCGCGCCTCGTGCCCGCGTCGAGGATCTGGATTGGCCGCGGCGCGCCCCCCTCGAAGCCGCCGAGCAGCCGCGCCACCTCGTCGAGCGGCCTTTGCGTCGCCGAGAGGCCCACGCGCTGGAGAGGCCTTGCGTGGCGGTCTTCCCTCCGGCGCAGCGCCTCCAGCCGCTCGAGCGACAGGAAGAGGTGCGCTCCGCGCTTGCTCGAGACGAGCGCGTGGATCTCGTCGATGATCACGGTCTCGACGCTCGCGAGGATCTTGCTCGCGCCCGAGGTGAGCAACAGGAAGAGCGACTCGGGCGTCGTGATGAGGATGTCCGGGGGAGCGCGCCGCATCTTCGCGCGCTCCGCAGCCGGCGTGTCCCCTGTGCGCACCGTCGCGCTCGGCACGTGCAAGGGCGTCCCCAGGCGCGCCGCCGTCTCGGAGATGCCCGTCAGCGGCGCCCGGAGGTTTCGCTCGATGTCGACCGCGAGCGCCTTCAGCGGCGAGACGTAGAGCACGCGGCACCGCGCACCCTTCGCCGGCTCCGGGGCCCACATCAGCCGGTCGATGGCGGCGAGGAACGCCGCGAGCGTCTTGCCCGAGCCGGTCGGCGCGAGCAAGAGCGCCGAGTGGCCCCCCACGAGCGGACCGAAGGCGAGCGTCTGCGCCTTCGTCGGAGCTCCGAGCGCCGCCTCGAACCACGCCCGCGTCGGCGGGTGGAAGAGCGACAAGGGCGAGTCCGACGACGACGGCCCGGGCGGCGGCGGAGCGGGGCCGCTAGGCGCCAAGCCGGTCGCCTTCCTTGACCCCCCGTCCGAGGTGCCAGTCCACGGCGCGTATCGCCTTCTTGCCTTCGAGCTGCACGGTCACGAGCTCGATCGAGTGCGCGGCGTCTCCGCACGCGACGAGCACGCGTGTCTTGTCGGCCCCGATCACCTCGCCCGGCGCTCCGGGTCTCACGAGATCGCTCACGCGTGTCTTGTGCACCTTCAGGGTCCTGTCGTGGACGCGCGTGTACGCGCCCGGCCAGGGGCTCGTCCCGCGCACGCGATCGTGGATCTGCTGGGCGGACGCTGCCCAGTCGATCGCGCCGTCCTTCTTCTCGAGCATCGGGGCCAGGGTGGCCAGGGAGGAGTCCTGCGCGATGGGAGGCATGTCGCCCGCGACGAAGCGCGCGAGGTGCTCTCGCACCGCCTTCGCCCCGAGGTCGGCGAGGCGCACCGATAGCTCCCCCGCCGTCTCGTCCGGGCCTATGGGGATGCTGAGCTTCTCGAGCATCGGGCCCGTGTCCATCCCTGCGTCGAGGAGCATCAGAGTCACGCCCGTCTCCGTCTCGCCGCGCACGACGGCCCACGTGATGGGCGCGGCGCCGCGGTACCTGGGGAGGAGCGACGCGTGGACGTTCACGAAGCCCAGGCGCGTCGACGCGAGGACGTCCGGCGGCAGGATGCGGCCGTAGGCCACGACGAGCGCGACGTCGACCTTCCGGTCCCGCACCCAGGCGGCGAACTCGCCGGTCTTGAGCTTGGTCGGCTGCACGCACTCGAGGCCGCGCTCGAGCGCGCGCAGCTTGACGGGGGGAGCCGTCAGCGTGAGGCCGCGTCCGGCGGGCTTGTCGGGCTGGCAGACGACGCCGACGACCTCGGAGGTGTCGGCCAGCGCGTCGAGGCACGGGACCGCGAACTCGGGGGTACCGAAGAAGATCGTGCGCATCACCTGCGAGTGTGGACGAAGCCCGCCCGAACACAACCCGGTTCTGCCGTCTCGCCTGCATGGCAATCTCGCTTGCTTGCGTCGTGGCCGCGCGTTCGTGCATGCGCTAAGCGTTGCCTTCGCGCATGAACATCCGAGACCGTCTCCTCCGCCCCGCGTCCGTGGCGTCCGCCGTGCTGCTCGTCCTGCTGGCGTCCGCCTGCGGCTCGAAGCCTCCTCCGCATCCCCCGCCGCCCGTCGTCGCGCCCGCCGCTCCCCCGGTCGCCTCGGCCGCCGCAGCCGGCGATACGCCGCCCGAGGACGAGTCTCCCATCCCCGTCACCAGGGACGATCCGAGCTGGGGGAGCAGGAAGGCGCTCGTCACGATCGTCGAGTTCGCCGACTTCCAGTGCCCGTACTGCGCGAAGGTCGCCCCCACGATCGACAAGCTGAAGGAGACGTACGGCCCCACCGATCTGCGCGTCGTCTACAAGCACCTGCCGCTGCCGTTTCACCCTCACGCGCGCCCGGCGGCCGAGGCGGCGCAGGCGGCGTTCGCGCTCGGCGGCAACGACGGCTTCTGGCGCTTCTACGCGAAGGCGTACGCGACCAACCCCTTGCCGGACTCGTTCGACGATTGGGCCGGCCCGCTCGGGATCGACGCCGCCAGCTTCAAGGCGGGGATGGCCTCGCACCGGTGGGCGCAGCCCGTCGAGGACGACCTCGCCCTTGCGCAGAAGCTCGGCGTCAATGGTACGCCGCACTTCTTCGTCAACGGCGTCGTCCTGAGCGGCGCGCAGCCGCTCGACAAGTTCACGAAGGTCGTCGACGAGGCGATGGTGCAGGCGAAGGCGGCGATGGAGAAGGGCGTACCGCGCGAGTACCTGTACGTCGTCTCCTCGGAGTTCAACCTGAAGCACGCTCCGAAGGAGGAGGAGGAAGAGGAGCCCCCGCCCGACGAGACGACGGCGTGGAGGGTGCCCGTGGGGACGAGCCCGTCACGCGGGCCGGCGACGGCGCCCGTCACCATCGTCGAGTTCTCGGACTTCCAGTGCCCGTACTGCGGGCGCGTCGAGAAGACGCTGGACGAGCTTCGCACGAGCTACGGCGACCGCATCCGCCTCGTGTGGAAAAACCAGCCGCTCCCGTTTCACCCGCACGCCGAGCCCGCCGCGGAGCTCGCGTACGAGGCGCGGGCCGAGAAGGGGGAGACGGGGTTCTGGGACGCGCACGACCGGCTCTTCGCCGACCAGGCGCACCTGGAGGACGCCGACCTAGTGGCTCTCGCGCGCGCGATGCACCTCGACGCTGCCAAGGCCGAGGCCGCGATCCAGAAGCACAGGTACCGCTCGACCCTCGAGGCGGACTCGGACATCGCCGACGACCTCAGCGCTGCCGGGACCCCGACCTTCTTCATCAACGGCCGGCGCGTCGTCGGCGCGCAGCCCATCGAGCATTTCCGCAAGATCATCGACGAGGAGGAGGCGAAGGCCAAGTCGCTCGTGGCGAGCGGTACCAAGCCCGCGTCGCTGTACGCCGAGATCCAGAAGCAGGCGAAGGGCCCGCCCGAGCCCGACCGGAAGGAGGTCGCCGTCGACCCGCACGCCCCTTCGCAGGGTCCGGTCTCGGCGCCGATCGTCATCCAGGAGTTCGCCGACTTCCAGTGCCCCTTCTGCTCCAGGGTGGAGCCCACGCTGAAGCAGGCGCTCGAGTCCTACCCGGGCAAGGTTCGTATCGTGTGGCGTAACCTCCCGCTCCCTTTCCACGCCGACGCCGGGCTCGCCGCGGAGGCGGCCATGGAGGCGTATGCGGAGAAGGGCAACGCAGGTTTCTGGGAGATGCACGACAAGCTCTTCAAGAACCAGGGGACGGCGGACGGGCTCAAGCGCCCAGCGCTGGAGGCCTACGCGAAGCAGATCGGCCTAGACCCCGCGAAGTTCGCCAAGGCCCTCGATGAGACGTCGCACAAGGCGGCCATCGAGGCGGACTCCAAGGTGGCGAAGGATGCCGAGATCTCCGGCACGCCGTCCTTCGTCATCAACGGCTACTTCGTGTCAGGCGCGCAGCCCTTCGCGCGCTTCCGCCGCCTCATCGACCGGGCGCTCGCCGAGCCGCACGCTCCTCGCCACTGACTCCCGAGCGTGCTGAAGAAGCCGTCGCACCAGGCTTCTTTAAGATGCTCAGTTGGTGACCTCGACCTGCGTGTGGGGCGCGCTTACCTCGTGATCGACGCCCTCGAAGACGCCGATGAGCGGCGTGACGACGCGCAGGATGTACTTGCCCTTCGGTAGCGGCCCGGCCGGCGCCTTCGGGTAACCCTGCTCGACCGGCGTGCCCATGAGCTTCTCGGGCGCCCACTTCATCTTCGTCGCGTCCCACCCGAGCTTCACCGTCGCCTTGCCGTTGGCTGCCAGCGTGATGCGGCCGGTCGTCGGCGTGCTCGGGTCGGGGCGGTGGATGCCGTCCGGTACGGGGGGCTGGTTGCCCGGCGGAACGTCCACCCGGGCGCTCTTCTTCACGCTCGTCGCCTCGATCTGGAAGCGCGGCTCGGGATCGAGCAAGAAGGTCAGGGGCAGGGGGTTCGGGCTCTTGTTGGTGAAGGTCACGACGAGATCCATGTGACCGCCCGGGACGACGCGGTTGCTCAGCGCCATCACCGTCACGTCGAGGATGCCCTTCACCTCCTGCGGTTTGGCGTCGGGCTTCAGATCAGGCACCGTGCAGGCGCTCTGCCCGAGGGCCTCGAGGAGATCCATCTCGAAGCCACTGCAGGGCGGCGGCTTGGCGGCGGCGTCGGTCGCGGCCGTCGTGCCGGCGTCGTCCGCGACCTTGTCGTCCTTCTTGCTGTCGTCCGCAGACTCCGCAGGCTTCTGCTTGCTCCCGCACGCCGGCATCGAGCCGAGAAGGAGAGCTACCGCCGCGATTGAGGTCCAGCTTACGCGCTTCATGGCACAAGGCTCGCCCATTTGGGGCGACGGTGCCAAGTACAAGCGAGCCGGACCTTGTCCCGGCTACTCGATGCACGCCTCCCACTCGTCCGGGTTCTTGGCGTCCATGGCGCACGAATACTCGCGCCGTGTGACCTCGGCCTCGCACTGCCTCTCGACCTTGGCGTAGACGGGCTCGGCCTTCTTCACGGCCTTCTTCATCTCTCGGGCGGCCGCTGCCTGCGCGGGCGGCAGATCCTTCATTTGAGGGTCCGCGGCGAGCGTCATGTCCACGTAGCGGTCGAGCATCTGGGCGCAGTCGGCCGCCTTCACCTTGCCGTTGCACCCAGGCACGAGCGCGGCCGAGGCGAGGAGGGCGAGCGGGAGGAGCGAATGGCTGAGGTGGATCGGGCGCATCGCGGTCAGGCTCAGTGGGGCGGGAAGAACGGGACGAGGGCGAGGGCGAACTGCATCGCCACGAGCTTCTTGCCGCGCACGGTGACGTGGCGGTCGGCGATGGCGTCGTCCGGGCCGAGCGTGCCGGCGAGCAGCCGCTCGAAGGCGTCCATCGAGAGGTCGACGACCGCGTCCGCCTCGTCCTCCCCCCGCATGGCGCGGGCCCCGGCGGCGACCCTCATGCCGACAGGCCCGCCCTCGAAGTCGGCCACGGCGATCTCGATGCTGCCGGTGACCATCGCCGCGCGCCGGACGAGCCGCGGGTCGGTCAAGATGTGGACCCCGCCCTGGGGCGTGAACTTCGGGAGCCAGCGCTTCGGGCCGCTCCAGTCGTCCAGGAAGCGCTGGATGGTGGATTCCGCGACCGTCAGGACGATGTCGAACCGCCCGCGGTCCTCGGCACGGATGCCGCCCTGCGCCTCGTCCAGGCTGAGGCGCGGCCCGTCGAGGTCCAGCTCGTAGCGGGCGTCGTCGACCTGGACGAGGACGCGGGCGCGGCCTGCCTCCGCCGGCACGAGGCGCGCATGATCGCGAGGCAAGAGCTCGGTGAGCAGCGTACGCGGCGTCGTCCCGGGCGGGATCTCGAAGGGGAGCACGGCGCCCGTCCTAGCAGCAAAGCGCACGCGCACCCAAGCGTTCCTCCTCCGCTCCATCTCTCCACCTGAGGCGCCGCGCCGATAGCGGAGCGGAGGGGAGTTGTGCTTGTCTTTCTGGCCATGACCCGAGCCATCAATTTCAACGCAGGTCCCGCCGCTCTTCCTCTCGCCGCGCTCGAGCGCGCCCAGCGCGAGCTCACGGACTTCGCCGGCAGTGGGATGTCGGTCATGGAGCACAGCCACCGCGGCAAGGAGTACGAGGCCGTCCACGACGAGGCCATCCAGCTTCTGCGCGAGCTCTACGGCGTGCCGAAGGACTACGACGTGCTCTTCCTCCAGGGCGGCGCATCCCAGCAGTTCGCGACGGTCCCCATGAACTTCCTCCACCCGGGCCAGAGCGCCGACTACGTCATCACAGGCGCGTGGGGTGAGAAGGCGTTCGCGGAGGCGAAGGTCACCGCCGCGCTCCTCGGCGCGAAGGTCAAGGTCGCGTGCGACACGGGGACCGGGGACGCCAAGGAGAAGTCTTACACGCGCGTCCCCAAGGCGGGCGAGCTCCAGCTCGACGCGTCCGCGGCGTACGTCCACCTGACGAGCAACGAGACCATCCACGGCGTCGAGTTCGGGGTCGCTCCCGGCGCGGTCTTCCCGGATACCGGGGCCGCGCCGCTCGTCTGCGACATGTCGAGTGACTTCGGGTGGCGTCCGATGGACGTCTCGCGCTTCTCGATGATCTACGCAGGAGCGCAGAAGAACGTCGGCCCGAGCGGCATCGCGGTCATCCTCGCGAAGAAGGATTTCGTCGCGAGCGGGAGGAAGGACATCCCCAAGATCTTCCAGTACCGCACGCACGCCGACAACAACTCCCTCTACAACACGCCGCCGACCTTCTCGATCTACCTCGTCCGCAACGTGCTCGCGAACACGAAGGAGATGGGCGGTCTCGCGGCGATGGAGAAGCAGAATCGGGAGAAGGCGGGGCTCGTGTACGGAGCGATCGACGGGCACGGAGGGTTCTACAAGTGCCCCGTCGAGAAGGAGAGCCGCTCTCTCATGAACGTCGTCTTCCGCCTTCCGACCGAGGCGCTCGACGAGAAGTTCGTCGCCGAGGCCAAGAAGCACCGGATGATCGGTCTGAAGGGCCACCGCGCCGTAGGGGGCATTCGTGCTTCCCTTTACAACGCGGTGACCGTGGAGTGGGCCAAGGCGCTCGCGGACTTCATGAACGACTTCGCGAAGGCCAACGGGTAGTCGACGTTACGGGTTGCCGGCGACGGCGTTCGAGCCCGGCGTCTCGTGCGGGGCGTCCTCGGTCGGCTTGCCGTCGAGCTCCTGGATGTGAAACTCCGTGCGGCGGTTCATCGTGCGGTGCTCGTTGCTGTCGTTGTCGACGACCGGGTACGCGTGGCCGTAGCCGACGGGCGAGAGGCGGCTGCGATCGATCTCGTGGCTGGCGAGCCAGTCGGCCACCGCGTCGGCGCGCGCCTGCGAGAGGGCGAGATTGCGGGACGCTTTCCCGGTGTTGTCCGTGTGGCCCTCGATGCGCAGCTTCGTGATGCGCGGGTTCTGCTTCATGATGTCGGCGAGCTGGGTGAGGAGGCTCGCGCTCTCCGGCGTGTCCTTGATGGTCGCCTTCGCGACGTCGAACTGGAGCTCACCCGGGAGCGAGATCTTCTTCGGCGGCTCCGGCGCTGGAGGCGGGGGCGCGGGGGGGGGGGGGGGGGGGGGAGCCATCGCGACGACGACGTGATGCTTGGCGCAACCGGTCGAGAGCGGCAACGCGAAACCGATGGCCGCAAGCAGCAGAACCGAACGGGAGAGCCTCATGGGAGCGAGTTCCTTTCGTGGGGTGGGTGACTGACAGAGGGCCGTGCGAACGACGCCGAAGGGTCGGCGTCGCGCAGAGAAGGGAAGGAGGAGCGGGGGCACGAAGCGTCGTGCTCGCTGCGCCGTCTCGTGAGGAAAGACGCCCCTGGGAGGATGATTATTCACCCTGGATCACGCGCTCCCCGATTGGGTGACACGGTCGCCGAAGTACCGTCTGTGATCGGGTGACACGCCACGGAGAGGGGTGCTCGATACGGCGCGGGCGCCCCGTCAGCGAGCGACGTAGGTGCAGGCACGAGCGCCACACGAAGAGGCTCGTGACACAGGCGCGTCGCCGGACGTCCTCGTTCACGCAGTTTTCTAGCCCCACGGCAGGGCGCGGTGCGTCACGCAGACCAGAGTGACTTTTTCCTGGCGGGGGTTTGGACTCGTGGTAAGGCGGGCACATGTCCGACATCGTCCGGGGGTCGCGGGTTGGTCTGGTCAGCGGTGTCGTGATGCTGGCGCTGGCTGCCGCGGCCTGCTCCAACGGCTCGGGGGACGACACGCACGGCTACGACTACGACGCTGGCCCGGGGCTCGATTCGACCGGTCCGGTCGACGCACCCTCCGGCGGCGACACCGGCGGCCAGGACGCCACGACGGACACGGGGACGCCCGCCGACACCGGGACGGTGGAGGACGCCCCCGCCGACAGCGGCTCCGATACGGGCACCGCCGCCGACAGCGCGACGCCAGCCGACACTGGGAGCGGGCCCGAGGACACGGGCACGGACACCGGCGTGGTCATCGTCGACAGCGGCACCGCGGTCGACAGCACCTCCTCTTCCGACACCGGCACGGTGAGCGCGACCGACTCGGGCACCGTGGCCGACACCGGCACCCACATGGACGCGCCCGTGGACGCCCCCGCGGAGGCTGCGTCCGAGGCGGGCGGAGACGGGAGCGTCGCCTCCGAGGCCGGAGACGCGAGCGACGGCGGCGTCGCGTGTACCTCCACCATGGCGTTCCTCGCTGGGGGCGCCACCGCGGTCTACGCCGGTACGTGGAGCAACGGCGCGTGGGGCGCGCTCCAGAACCTCACCGGGACGACGGGGTCCGTCGCCAGCGTGCCCGCCCTCGTCTCGAACGGGACCGAGTACGTGGGCGTCCTCCAGGAGAAGACCACCAACTTCCTCGACTACACGCTCTCCGGAGCCGTCTGGTCGCCCCTCGCAGGCGTGCCGCCGACGAGCGCCGCCCCGACGACCGCCGCCGCCCCCGCCCTCGCCGCCATCGGCGGAGCGGTGCACCTCGTGTACCTGGGCACGGGCGCGAGCGAGGATTTCTACCACGGCGCCTACTCGGGCGGCACGTGGAGCATCCCGGCAAGCGACCCCGTCGAGCCGAGCGGCGGCGTGCAGAGCTTCGGGCCGAGCGCGCCGACGGCGGCGGCAGGGACGAGCGGGTTCACCATCGTGCAGGCCGGGTCCGACTTCAACCTCTACACGCAGTCCTGGAACGCGAACTGGGGGGCCGCTACGCAGGTCCCGATGGCCACGCTCGTCGCCAACACGATCTCGCCGCGCATCATCACGCTGAGCGGCGGCACCGCGAGCCAGATGATCGTCTACGCGAGCAACGTGACGAACGGCGGCAACCTCAACGTCCTCTATTACACGGTGCTCACGGGCAGCACGTGGTCGGCCCCCACGGTGGTCAACGGCACGACCGTCTACTCGCCGAACCCGGTGTCGATTGCGCCCATCGCAGGCGGTGGCGCGGTGCTCGTCTACGAGGGGGGCAACGACGAGCCTTACTTCGTCATCTACAACCCCGCGAGCACCCCGACGTGGTCTGCTCCCGAGCCTCTTGTCACGGGCACCAACCCGACGGTCACGGCGCCTCCACAGGTGGCCCAGGGTGTCTGCGGCGAGGACGCCGTCGCCATCTACCCTACGGCGACCACGGCGCTGCAGGTCACGACGCTGAAGTCCGGCACGTGGTCGACCCCAGCTCCCCTCGCGGGAACCAGCGGCGCTACGTTCGCGACCATCGCCACGCAGCAGTGACCGCGACCGCCCCCCGCCAGGCCGCGCGGCGTTGCCGCAGCCTGGACCCTCACCCAGCGGAGGCGTTATCCTCGAGCGCGGGAGGCCCACCGTCCGCCGGTGGAGAGAAGCATGCACGCACTGAAGATGGCAGCGCTGGCGCTGCTCCTGATCGTACCGGTGGTCGGATGTACCGTGCACACGGTCGTCGTGGAGCGGCACCCACCGTGTCCGGGCGGCGTGTGGATCGACGGGCACTACGGGCCGCGAGGGCGCTGGCACCCCGGGCACTGGAGATGCCCCGGGGTGATCGAAGTGGTGGAAGTCGACTGAAACAACGCCCGCGGCGCGTGGCTCAGGCGAGGGTGCTTACTTCTTCTTCTTCGCCTTGAGCGAGCCGTACGCCGTGTCGAGCGCCTCCCCGACCTCGGGGGCGATCGCGGCGCCGCGCGCCCACTGGTCGGCCTTGATCAGCGTCGTCTGTGCCAGCTTGGCGACCTTGCTGCGCTTTCCGCGGGGAAGCTTGGCGAAGGCTTTTTGTGAGTCATTGGCCGCGCGCTTGACGGCGGGCTGAAGGAATCCACGCATCGGAGTTCTCCTGAAGTAGAGCGGGGACGCTCTGTAGCCCAAAACCGAGCAAATTGCTCGGATTGTCGAGCAGGCGAGGCGGCCGGCCTCACGCGGGCGGTGCAGACGGCCCCGGGCAGGGGTGGCCACGGACAGCGGGAAGCGTGGCGCGGACAGGGGGGATGCCTGTTTCTCTCGGTAAATAGCGGGATGCCGCTGGCACCGGCGTTGCTCTACCCGTGATCAGGTCGCTCGCGTGACGTCCGCGCGCGGCCGCAGTCGATGGTCTTGTCACGGGTACGAGTGGGCGACAGGAGGCCCCTGGGTGGCCTTCTCATCTCCGCCTGGTAGCAATTGGGCGGATACGGAAGGGTCAGCACCCAGGGGTGATGGGCTGCGCAGCGGGCGCGGACCGGTAGCCGAACTTCCTCGTTGGGGCAGCTGCGATAACAACAGCTCGTTTCTACCAGAGTTTCTCTCGGGACAGGGTCACGGCTGGCTTTTCGGAAGAGCGAAACGCCAGAAGCGAAGAGTGGGCGAGAGCACGGAGCTCTCGTCGACGCATTCGTCCGCCCGCGGAGAGCCCCTGCCAGAGGGGCGGCCCTCCCTCGCTCACTGCCCCTTGAAGAACGAGATCCCGCAGTTGTTCTTCGGCTTCACGGTGAAGCCGCATTTGCTCGGGTCCGTGGTGTCGATCGTCAACGTCCCGGTCGCCTGCAGCGTGCCCGAGACGCGCGGCGCCGCCGCCGTCACCATCGACGGATCTATCCCGAGGTCGGTGAGCTGCTGCTTGAGCTCGCTGCCGCCGAGGTCGGTGATCTGGGCGAGCTGCGCGGTCAGGTCGTCCGTCGCCTTCTTGATGCCCGCGGGGGCGAGTTGCGCGCACGGGACGGGGAGGGCCTTCCACACGAGGGACGCGCGGACACCGTCATCAATCGTGACCGCGCCACCGACGGTGGCCTTGAACGGCCCCGCCGACAGCGTGCCGCCGCGCAAGTCGAGCGCCCCTCGCGCGTCGCCCACGACCGCGCCCGACATTGCCACGTCCACCGGCCCCGGCATGTCGGGGATCTTGGCGCCGACGAGCGTGACCGTCGCGTTCGCTTCCACCCGCCCCGCCATGCGCGCGAAGTGAAGTTGCGCCTCCATCTGCGACGGCGTCCCCGGCACGAGCGACGCGACCGGCGGAGAGAGCCCGATGCGGTAGAGCGGGGAGCGCGGAATCGTCCCATCAACGTGGAGCTCGCCCTCGAGGCCGCTCACCACCAGGACGTTCGGTCCGTCGGGTACCGGGGGGTCGAACGCGAGGCGCAGGCGGGTGCTCGTTGTGTCCCGGTCGAGGTCCACGCGCCACGGCCCGAGCGCCCCTATGCGCGTCGCCACCGTGAGCTTCTGCGTCGTGAAATGCAGCTCGTCTCCCAGGCGACTCGACGCGTGGGGCGCGAGATCGAGCGAGCCATCGGCCACCTCGAGCGACGAGCCCGGCCCGACCACGCCGTTCCACGTCACGTGCGCGCTCGGCACGAGCACCCGCAGCGCCGCGCCGCCGATCCCCGTATGCACGGCCGCCACCGGGTGCGACGCGCGGAAGCGGTCGAGCGACGTGAGCAAGTCGGCCGCGGCTCCGTCGATCGTGATCGTCGCCCCGCGCAGGGTGGCCTGCTTCGGGTCGAGCCCCGCGAGCTCCACGAAGAGCTCCGTGGCGGTCGCCTTCACCGTAGGCATCTCCGGGCTCGACATGGTCAGCCCGAGAAAGCGCACGGCGCCGGATCCGATGCTGACGTCGTCGATGGTCAGCGTGACGCCCTGAGCTGCGGCCGCCTCGATGGCGCGTCCCCGCACGTACCGAGGCAGGACGACGGTGCACGCGCCGATGAGCACCACGCTGAGGACAGCTGCCGCGCCGAGGACCCGCCCGAGCAGTGGTTGTCTCGCCCGCTCCTCGCGGGGCTCCTCCCGCGCCCGGGCCCTCGCGACCTGCTCGAGCTCGATCCTGGGCTCGCTCACACGCGGCTGGCTTGCACGCGCCGGGGGCCCCTGCGGCAGCTCGGGGGCCGACCGTCGGGACGACCGCGCCGGGGGCACGTACACCGACGTCTGGAGCTCGCTCGGATCGACGTCGCGCGAGCTACTCGCGGCCCCGCGGCGCGGCGCCTCGCGGCTCTCGGGCTCGAGCCCCACGTCGGGCCGGCTGCCTCGCGGCTTGTCGAGATCCCGCCAGAGCGTGTCGGCGATGAATTCGCTCGACTTGATGAGCTCCAGGGCCTCGGCCCGGTCGCCTGTGGAGCTGATCTCCATCTCGGCGATGCGCCCGGCCCGGGTGGCCAGCGCCTCCTTCGCCATCGCCTCGACCCACGAGCCCACCTCGGACGGCAGGGCAGGCGGGAGCGCCAGCTCGAGGGCGAGCGCCATATCGCGCGCGGTGGCCCACCGCCGCGCGGGGTCCCGCTCGAGCCCCTTGCGGACCACCTCGTCGAGCGCGGCGGGCAGGCTCGGCTCGATCGAGCTCGGCGCAGGTACGACCATGGTGAGGACCTTCTGCATCGTCGCCGCCTCGTTGTCGGAGGCGAAGAGGCGCTTCATCGTCAGCGCCTCCCAGAGCACGACGGCGGCGGCAAACACGTCGCTCCTCCGGTTGACCGGGGCGCTCCGCATCTGCTCGGGCGCCATGTAAGGGACTTTTCCCTTCAGCTGCTCTCCCCCCGTGTTCTGGAGCCTCCCTATCGCCTTCGCTACGCCGAAGTCGATGACGCGCGCGACGCCGTCCGTACCGACGAGTACGTTCTGCGGCGACACGTCCCTGTGCACGATGTCGAGCGGCTCGCCGAACTCGTTCTTGGCCTCGTGCGCGGCGTGGAGGCCGTGAAGCATGCCGACCGCGATGGCGCTCGCGATGTTCGTGGGGATCCGGTTGGTCGCCGCAGCGGCCCGCCAGAGCCGCGCGAGCGACTCACCCGCGACGTACTCCATGATGAGCATCAGGTTGTCGCCTGTCGCCACGACGTCGAGTGTCGGCACGACGTTGGGATGGCGAATGCGGGCGACCAGGTGCGCCTCGTCGAGGAACATGGCGACGAAGTCGGGCTCGCGCGCGAACTGCGCGTGAAGGCGCTTGATCGCCACCGTGCGCGCGAAGCCTCGCGGGCCGAGGAGGCGCCCGATGTGGACGGTGGCCATGCCTCCGGCCGCAATCTCGCCGAAGATTGCGTACTTGCCGGCGGTGCCTTCCTGGATCTGGGCTTCCGCCATCAGGGAGAAGTCTACGTCCTTGTCACTCCCAGGCGAAGCCGAACGAGCGAAGCCGCTCCTAGCCGCCGTCGCCCGTCCCGACTCCGCCGTCCAGGTTCACGCCGAGGTACTTCTCCACCAGATCGCAGGCAGCGTCGCCCGGGCAGCAGAGGTTATAGCCCCCCGCGACCATGTCCGTGTGGAAGCAGACGCGCGCGCCGCCGATGCTCGGGTAGTAGTAGGCCCAGAAGAAGCACATCTCGTCGTTGGCCGACTCGCCGAACGAGACCTGACTCTGCGTCGTGTTGTCCCACTCGCACGTGAACTGGAAGCCGCCTCCGGCCGGGAGCTGGAAGGGCGGATCGTGGCTCACCGTCGCCGGCTCGCTCCAGAGCCAGTCAGGCACGTCGTAGACCGGCGTGAGGTCGGGGCTGCTCGCGGCGGGCATCGAGGCATTGGACGTCGTCGAGATGAGCACGTTGGTGCCGAGCTTGTGCTCGTGGCCCGTGATGGCGAAGAAGTTCACGCCAGCGAACTGGGCCGGCACCGGGAAGTTCACCGGGCCGAGCGTCATCTTCGAGTTCGGCGGGATCCGGATGTCCGGGTCGCCGATGAAGAGGAAGTCCGCCTCGTACTTGAAGGCGCTGTCCGCGATGGGGATCATCGTCGTCGTCGAGACGAGGGTGGTCGTCGCGGCCGTCGGGTTGATGTAGTGCATCTCGATCCGGATCATCTGGTTCGCGTCCAGCGTGTAGGCGACGCCGGGCGGGAACGTGAGCAGATCGTCCTTCTTCTGGGACACCATCAACGCCGACCCTGCCGCCGGGTTCAGGGTGTCCGTGAACGGCTGGCAGTTGAATGGCGTCTTGACCTCCACCGTATCGTTCACGCGGTAGACGATCATGTGGTGCGACGAGGTGCCGAGCAGGTTGTGGATCGCCCCGACGTGGATGGGCGCCACGTTGCCGAGCCGCAGCACGAGGCACTGGGTGTTCTCCTCGCTCGGCGCGACCTGGATCGGACCGAACTGCAGCGTGTAGGAGCCGACGGGAGGAGCGGCGTCCACAGCGGCCTCCACGCCGCCGTCCGTCGCTCCGGGCGTGGCAGTTGTGCCCGTCTGTGAGCACCCGCACACGAGTCCGACGGCCCCAAGCAGCAAAGTAGCCAAACTCGCCCAGCTTTTCATGTGCTCCTCACGCGCCAGAGGTATGTACGCCCAAACCCTAGCGGCGGATGGCAGGCTCGTCCACCACGCATGCGCCCCTTTTGGGCTGAACGTGACGCGCGGGTGGGCGCTTATCGCACGTCGAACTCGACGGCTAGCAGCCGGTCCGCATCGACGCGTGCCGTGCCCTTGCCCTTCACGCGCATGCGCTCGCCGGTGCCCCGCATGCGCCAAGCGCCAACCCACACCTTCCAGTGTTTGCCCTGTGAGTCATCCGGGACGTGGAGCGGGAGCACGTCACGGAGCGTGCGGCCTGGTGGCGCGTCGTCCAGGTCGAGCACGGACGACAAGAGGACGTGGTCGCCCGTCACGGCGTCCCCCTTGGACGGCTCCATGTGGAGCAGAAAGCCGAGGCCGGGCTCGATCTGCGCGTCTCTCCTCCAGTCGAGCTCGAGGGTGAGGTCCTCGCCGGCGTGCGGGTTTGGGTCGCTGAGGATCACCGCTTCGAGGGTGAGGCCGCCCTCGAGGTGGGCATCGACGCTCCTTGCTTCAGGGACCGGGTGGTCCACGATCACATTCTCGCCGGCATCCGTGACCGGCTCGTTGTGGACGGCGGGCTCGTGGACGAGACCGACGATCACGACGGCGCACACGAGAGGCGCGCAGGCGGCCGCCGCGAGCACCCCACGCCGTCCCCTCCGGCGGATGATCGCCGCGAGCCCGAGCACCGCCACGAGGGAGACGAGAAACCCGCCGACGGCCGAGCGAGGGAGAAACCGCAACGTCACCGCGTGATCTCCCGGGGGCAAGTCCACGGCGAGTAGCCCGCGCTCGCTCTTCACCTCCCCCACGCTCGTGCGCCAGCCGGTGTTCCAGTTCTGGTTGACGGCCACGCGGGCGGGTCGCGCGAGGTGCACGTCGAAGCCGATGCTGTTGGGAGACCACGAGCGCGCCGTCAGCGTGCCTGCGCCCGGTTCGACGAGCCATGCCTCCTGGTCCAGATCCGCGCGCAGCGCGGGAGACTCCGGGACGGGATACGCCTCCCAGCACGAGAGGGAGCCGCGGTTCATCGGCTCGTAGTAGTCGAGCGCCCACCGCGTCCCGCGGGCCTGGTGGAAGGGCCGGTCCGCGTCGTCGTCGGATGGTGGCGGGCTCATGTCCCGGCCCGCCGCGTTGTGATGGTGGATCCTCACCATGGGCACGACGTTGGCCGCGAGCGTCAGCCCGAGCGCGGCGAATACAAGCCGCCCCCAGATCCTCCGGCTCCGCACCCGGCTCCGGATCCGCGCCTCTGCCCGCGTCAGCACGCGCGCCGCGAGGACGGCGCCGCCAAGGGCGACGAAGACGCAGTAGCGCTCGGGGTAGCGCAGCGTCGAGTACACCGGGACGCCGTGGAGGAGCGCGAAGACGCTCGGGTGAACCGCGTACCCCGCGGCGAGCCACGCGGACAGGTAGGTCATGAAGGTGACCCGCGCGAGCCGCAGGCGGAGCGTACCGAGGAAGATGGCGGGGATGGCCAGCATGCCGATGAAGAACGCCCCGTCGTCGGCGTGATCCTTCGATGGCTCGAGGAAGAGAAACCTGAGCAATCCGGCGAGCGGCGTGCCCGGCGCGCCTCCGATGACGCGTGGCGCGGCGCGGAGCGAGTCGAGGACGGGCCAGATGCGGAACGCCGCGACGCCCACCATCAGCGCAGCGGTCGCGGCGGCCCAGCCGACCGTCTTGCCGGTGCGTGCCGCTGTCCAGGGCCGGCGGGCGAGCGTGTCGAGCACCTCGAACGCGCACCAGAGCGCCGTCATCGGCGCGGCGTACGTGCCGCCGAAGCCGACGCACCAGCCGAGCGACGCCGCCGCGATGACGACGCCCCACGGATCGCCGCGCAGCGCCCTCCTCACGCCGAGCGCCGACCAGGGCAACAGCTGGAAGGAGAAGAAGTTGACCCACCCGAGGGACGGTGCGGTCGCGAAGACGCCGCTCAGCGCGAAGAGCGGCGCGACGAGGACCGCCGCGAACCCCGAGGCGCCCCGCGAGCGAACGTACCGGAAGGCCCCCTCGAGACCGACGATGAGCATCGCGAACGCCGCGAGCGCCTCGCCCCGGTGCTCACCGAAGAGCAGCGAAAGGAGCAACGTGGGGGAGGCGAAGCGCGCCTGCGGCGAGCCGAGCAGATAGAGGCCGCCGCAGTAGTACGGATCCCAGAGCGGGAGCTGGTGGTAGCGGAGGATCGTGTCCACCGCGGTCTGCTCGTAGTGGGAGAGCACCTGCGCGTCGCGAAACTCGTTGAGGAGCGGAGCCGTGGCGAGCAGCGGCCACGTCGCCGCGAGCGCGAGAAGCGCGAACAGGGCGAGGCGCGGGCCGGGCCGGCCCACGGCCCTCAGTAGATGGCGCGCGGTCGGCATGGCGGAACGTGGGGGTCTCCGAGGGCGAAGGGCGGCGACCACCCGAGCCGCATGCCGTCGTCGAGGGCGCCCAGCACGTCGCCGAAGCGGAAGTGGTGCGACGCGGCGTACGCGCGCGCGCGCTGGGCCTCGAAGAGGTGGAGGTCGTCGTCGGCGGACCAGGCGTCGGTCGGGAAGTCCTTGGCCGCGTCGCGGTGCAGCTTGGCCTCCTCGACTGCGAGCGCCGCAAAGATCTTCTGCCGCTCAGCGTCGGTCGCGCGGCCGGCCGTCGGGGGGACCGGGGCGGTCGCTGCGCGAAGTACCGCCACCAGACAGATCGCCGCCCCGGGCGCCCACCGACGCGCGAGCGTGGGCCATCGGCCGGTCTTCGCACGAGTGGCAGTCCCCACGGCCGCTAGCATGGCACGGAGAGGCGAGGCCCCGTAAGACGAGATGTCGAGGCGACCGTGTCTTCCCGCTCCCCGCCGAAAGGGCCCGCTACCCCGGCAGCCGCCAGTCGATCGGTGCCTTTCCTGCCGACGTCAGCGCCGTGTTGATCGCGGAGAAGGGCTTCGAGCCGAAGAACTTCTTCGCGGACAGTGGCGACGGATGCGCCCCTTCGACAATCGAGTGCCTGGACGCGTCGATGAGCTTCGCCTTCTTGCGTGCGTAGGCGCCCCAGAGGCAGAAGACGACGCGGTCCTCACGTTCGTTGACCCTCTGGATCACGGCGTCGGTGAACTTCTCCCAGCCCTGGTCCTTGTGGGAGTTCGGCTCGTGGGCGGCGACCGTCAGCACCGCGTTGAGCAGGAGCACGCCTTGCTTCGCCCACGGTGTCAGGTCCCCGCCCGTCGGGATGGATAGGCCCAGGTCGCTGCGCAGCTCCTTGAAGATGTTCTGGAGGGAGGGCGGCGGCCTGGTCGGCGGCTTCACCGAGAAGCAGAGGCCGTGGGCCTGCCCGTCGTCGTGGTACGGGTCCTGGCCGAGCAAGAGGACCTTGAGGTCAGTGAACGGCGTGAGCGCGAACGCGGCGAAGACCTCGCCTTCGGGCGGGAACACGACCCGCGCCGCGCGCTCGCCGCGGAGGTAGGACGTGAGGCCCCTGAAGTACTCCTTGTCGAGCTCGCGTCCGAGGGCCTCTTTCCAGGAAGGGGGTAGCGCGTCGGTCATGGTCCTCGCGCAGCCTACCCGCGAGGTGCGGTACGGTTCCACCGTCGTGTACAAGGCTCGCTACTGGCCAAGGCTTGCCCTCGGGGCCATCCTCGCGTGCCTCCTGGGCTGCGGGGGCGCGAAGCCTCTCGCGGCGGGGACCGCGCGCGCGAGGGCGTCCGGCGGCGAGGTCACGAACAACGTGGAGCGCTCGTCGTACGCGGGGTCGCGCGCGTGCGAGCCGTGCCACGCCGATGTGACCGCCGCGTGGGCCCGCTCGCCCATGCACCGCATGACGCGCCTCGCGGAGACGGCGGAGATCCAGGCGCCCTTCGACGGCCGAAGCTTCCGCTTCAAGGACGACGTGGCGACGTTCGAGACGGTGGACGGCGCGCGCTTCGTTCGCCTCGATACGAAGCGAAGCGGCGTGCAGCTCTACCGCGTCACGCGTGTCATCGGCGGCCGCGAGCGCGAGGACTTCGCCGGGGCCCTCGTGTCCAGCCCGGCGGAGACCGTGGGTGGCGAGGAGGAGGTGCTGCCCGTCTCGTACCTCCTGTTCTCCCGGACGTTTCGCTACAAGGGTTACTCGGTGCTCGTCCACGAGCGGCCCGGCCTGGAGGCGGGCCCCGCCTACAGCCGGACCTGCATCCTGTGCCACAACACCGCGCCGTATCTCACGAGCCTCTACGGCGCGCTGGGCACGCACAGGATGCCGCCCTACCAGGGGGAGGTCGTCGACCGGCTCCTGCCTGATCTGACCCGGTGGACGTACGCCGCCGAGGCCGGAGCCGATCATGAAGGCATGCGGCGCGCGCTCGCGGGCGAGATCGGGTTCCTAGGCGGGGACGTGCCCGCGGCCTCGGGGGACGCGCTCGTCCGCCGTGCCATTGACGTGACGCGCGAGCGCTTCGTCCCCGCGGATCTCGTCGAGGTAGGAATCGGCTGCGAGTCGTGCCACGGCGGCTCGCGCGAGCACGTCGCGAGCCCCAACGTGCGCCCCGTCTACGAGCCGCGCGCGCCGTGGTTGGCGCTGGGCGCGGGCGGGCCCTCCAGTCCCAGGGAGCCGTCGCGCGCCGAGCAGGTCAACCACGTGTGCGCGCGCTGCCATCAGGTCCTCTTCTCGCACTACCCGTGGACATGGGAGGGCGGACGCCGTCGCGCCATGCCGGGCGGCAGCAACATCAACTCGGGCGAGGGCCGCGACTTCCTTCTCGGGGGTTGCTCCCTCGCGATGGGCTGCACGAGCTGCCATGACCCTCACGACGGCGAGGGCGCGAAGGCTGCGATGCCACAGGGTAACGCGCTGTGCCTCGGGTGCCACCAGAAGCTCGCGGCGGAGCCCGCGCAGCGCGCCCACTCCCACCACGACCCCGCGGGCGCCGCCGGCGCGTGCGTCGCGTGCCACATGCCGAAGAAGAACATGTCGCTCGACGGGCGCCTTACCCGCTACCACCGCATCGGCTCCCCGACCGACCCGCTGCGCGTCCTCGGCGATCGCCCCCTCGAGTGCGCGCTTTGCCACACCGACAAGACGGTCGAGAGCCTGGTCGGAACCATGGAGAAGTGGTGGGGCAAAGCGTACGACAAGGACGCGCTCACGAAGCTCTATGGTGCCCTCGACGTGAGGCCGCTCGTCGCGACCGTCGAGCGCGGAAAGCCCCACGAGCAGGCCGTCGCGCTGTCCGTTCTCGGTGAGCATGGGGACAAGTCCCAGGCGCCGCTCCTGTCGCTCGGGCTCGCGAGCGAGCTGCCGCTCGTGCGCCAATACGCGAGGGACGCCCTCCGCGCGGTACTCGGCATGGGGTGCGACGTCCGCCTCGAAGGCGACCTGGCGGCGATCGAACGGGACGCGGACGCCTGTCTGTCGGCAGCAGGCCTGCATCCGCCGCCCTGGCCTGCCTCCGCGAGCGCGCCCGCGCCGAGCGAGCCGCCCGAGGACTAACGTGGCGTAGGCCTTCGCGCTACGCTGACCCTGGCGATGCGCGCGGTGGTTCTTTCGCAGTGGGTGGACCTCGGCTCCCAAGTCGAGCAAATCTGGCCGCTCATCGCGGACACGAGCCGCTTGAACCGTGCGCTCGGTCTGCCGTCGATGAAGTTCGTGCCGACGGCGGACGGAGCCAAGTCGAGCGCCCGGCTCATCGGCGTCACGACGATCCTCGGGCTGAAGGTGGAGTTCGAGGAGCTGCCCTTCGAGTGGAGCTACTGCAAGCGGATCCGCATCCTGCGAAGGACGAGGAGCGGACCCGTCGAGTCGATCGCGACGTCGTGCTCGCTCGAGCCCGCGCCCCGGCAGCGTGGCGCGGGGGGAGGCGACCGTGCAGGGACCCGCCTCTCGGTGAGCGTGGAGATCGTGCCGCGGCACGCGGCCTACCGTCCGGTCGCGTGGACGCTCGCCAAGCTGAACCTCTCGAAGATGCTGGCCCTTGCCCGCGAGCTCGACTCCTACGTCGTCGACCGCGCCCCGAACCCGCTCGAGATCACCGACTCGCGCGCCAACGTCGAGATCGTCGCCGCGGCGGTGCGCCACATGAAGAGGCACGGCGTCGACCCGCGTGTGGCGGACAAGCTGGGCGCCTTCGTGCGCGACGCAGCCGACTACGAGCTCATTCGCATGCGCCCCTTCGAGCTCGCCGCCGAATGGAAGATGGACAAGCGCGAGGTGCTGCGCGCCCTGCTCCACGGCGTGCCTGCCGGCCTCGTCGAGCTCCGCTGGGGCATCATCTGCCCGAGCTGCCGGACCGCGAGCGACGAGGTCAATATGCTCGCCGAGATATCGCTCGAGGGCCACTGCCAGCTCTGTGACATCTCCTTCGACCTGGACCTCGATCGCGCCGTCGAGGCGACCTTCCTCGCCCACCCGAGCGCGCGCCTGGTCACCACGCAGATGTTCTGCTCGGGTGGACCCGGGCGCGTGCCGCACGTCCTGTCGCAGGCAGTCCTCGAGCCGGGCGAGAGCAAGGTGCTCGACGGGCCCGACGCGGCGGGTCGCTACCGGATCTTCGCGCGCGGGGGGGCCTCGGCGAGCGTCGAGGTAGCCGCCGACGGGGCGCTCCGTGCGGACGCCGCGATCCTCGAAGGGAAAGTCCAGCCCGTGGACCTCCGGATCGCGCCCGGCGCCACGGTGTCCGTCTCGAACGCGACGGGCGAGGGCCGGCACGTGAAGCTCGAGCGGCTCACCTACGCGACAGACGCGGCCACGGCCCACGTCGTGTCCACGATGCAGGAGTTTCGCTCGCTCTTCTCGAGCGACCTCCTCAAGGCGTCGACGCCGCTCAAGGTGTCTCGCGCCGCGCTCCTCTTCAGCGACCTGACGGGCTCCACGGCGCTCTACACGAAGGTCGGCGACGCCGCTGCCTTCCGCCTGGTGGACGACCACTTCGACCTGATGCGCGGCATCGTGAACGAGCGCGGCGGGGCGCTCGTCAAGACGATGGGCGACGCGGTGATGGCGGCGTTCTCCGACCCATGGTCCTGCGTCCAGGCTGCCATCGACGCGCTCGAGCGTTTCGAGACGTTCCGACGCGATAGCGCGCACGGGGCGCACGTGGGCATCAAGCTCGGCGTGAACGTGGGACCTTGTTATGTGGTCACCGCAAACGGGTCACTCGACTACTTCGGCCAGACGGTCAACGTCGCGTCCCGCGTGCAGCACCTGGCCCAGCCTGGCGAGCTCGTCATCGCGCGCGAGCTGTTCGACGAGCTCCCGGAGGCCGAGCGCGAACGCGTGGTGGTGCGCGAGACGTTCCACGCCACAGTGAAGGGGGTGGAGCATCCGCTCACGCTCGTGCGCCTCGTCTCCCGACCGTGGGCGGGAAGAGCGCTCCCTATGCCGTCCACGTCGAGCCCACCCGCCGCCTGAGCGCGGTGGCCTCGGTCGTGAGGGCGAACCGGCAGATGTCGGCTGCAAACGCGTGCTCGAGGACCGCCTGTAGCGCGCGTGGGCCAGGGCGCTCGGTCGCCTGGAAGAGGGGCGCGTCGATGGCGCGCATCTCGTCCACGGCCGCGAGGAGGTCTCCGCAGACGAGGTAGGCGGCCCGCAGCTCCGCGCGCCCCAGGTTCGCGATGAAGACGTCGATGGGCATCGGCCGCCCCTGCGGGGAGCTGATGTGCGGCGCCAGCTCCTCGAGCAGCTTTCGCTGGCGCCGGGTGAGCACGCGGGCGACGGTCGATTCGTACTGGGCGATGACCTTCGACTGGAACACGTCGACGTCGTCGGTCGCGTAGTTTGGAACCACCTGGCGCGCTGCAGCGATGAGGAGCGCCTCGATGTGAGCGGGAGGCAGCTCCTCGAGCCAGGGCACCCCGAAGGCGATCCGCGCGACCGCGCGCGAGATCGACGCGAGCTGCGTCGGCTCGGGCAAGTCGACGAGGCCGCGGGGTACGACGATCCACGGCTGGTCCTGCGCCAGGACCCTCGTGCGAGACACCGAGGAGGCCACGACCAGCTCGACGTCGGCGAGCCCGAGCGTCTTCAGCACCCGATCGAGCACGGCGCGCGTGGGGTGCCCGCTGCGTGGGCTGATGCGGTCGCGAGACGAGATGCCGAGCTCGGTCAGGTCTGCGCGCAAGAGCTTGGACTCGACGCCGGCGACGGCTGCCGCGACCTCGAGAAGCACGTGCCTCCCCTCCGGGGGAAGAACGTGCGTCACGAGCGTCGCGCGATCGAGCTGCCCATGGTGCGGCTCGAGCGCCCCGCGGCGGCGCGCGCGCAGCCACGCGTGGCGCCCGTCGTCGAGGTCCCCGGCGATGGCCCTGAGCTCGCTCACGACGAGCGCCTCCTCGGCGCGGCGTTCGAGCCCGAGGACGCGCTCGAAGAGGGCGAGCGCCGACGCGGGATCGCTGATCCCGAGGATCGGTCGCGCATCGGGGGCCATCATCGAGAGGAGCACCTTCGAGCTGTCCTCGTTCGCCCCGGCCCGGGCGAAGGCGCTCGCGAGCTCGTAGCGTGTCTCGTAGAGCAGTGGGTCCATCTGCACGGCCCGCTGCAAGTGGGCGATGCCCTCGCGCGTCCGGTTCAGCGCCTGGATCTCGAGCTGCCCCAGCGTCGACAGCCACCGCGCGTCGACCTTGCCGAGCTGCTGGCCGCGGGCGATGAGCGCATTCAGCGAGCGCGCGTAGTGGACCGCGTCCTGTCCGGTGGGCCTGCGCGAGAGCGTGGCGAGTCGGGCGAACGCCTTCGCGTTGGAAGGGGAGTAGGCCGCAGCGTCGATGAGCGCTCGCTCCGCGCCCGCGGCGTCCTCGATGCGCAGGCGGATCTCCGCGAGCTCGAGAAGGATCGAGCACTTCTGCTCGGGGTCGCGCTCGACGTCGGCGAGACGGGCGACGAGCTCGGCGATCTCCTTCGGGTCGGACGGCTTGGGGCCTCCCTCGTCCGCGGCGCTCTCGCCGTCCTCCCGGGCCCTGGAGGCGGGCGCCGGCGCGGTGGTTAGCCGCCGCAGAAGGGCGCGGAGAGCACGGGGGTTGGCAGGCTCGGTGGCCAGCGCGGCGCGCAGCACGCGCTCGGCCTCGTCGGGGCGGGCGAGGACCTTCTCGTAGATGCTGGCGAGCGCGAAGAGCGCGGTGAGGCGGGGCCCCGCCTCCTTGGTGGCCCCCACGACCGCTTCGAGCGCGTCGACCGCTTCAGGCCAGGTGCGCTGCGCGATGCACAGCTCGGCGAGCGTCAGCAGCGATGGAACGTGCTGCGGGGCCACCTCCCGGACGCGACGCATGGCGTCGATCGCGATCGTGAGGTCGCGCATCGTGTCGCGCGCCACGTGGGCGATCTCCGTGCCGAGGTGGATGATCGCCTCGGGCGTCTTCGCGCGCCTGATGGCGGAGCGGAAGGTGTCGACGAGGAGCTCGCCCTGGCGGCGTTCGATGCGCGTCGTGGCGAGGTGGGCGGCTGCTGTGATGGAGTCGGGATCGGCGTCCAGCGCCTTCTCGAGCAGCTCCGCGGCGCGCTCGGCCCGCGCGAGCGGCGCGCCGAGGGCCTCGTGCTCGTCGTCGCCGATGAGCAGCTCGGCCGCGTCGAGCAGGTAGCGCGCGCGCACCTTCGAATCGACGGACAGGTTCGCGAGGGCGATGGCCGCGCTCACCGCACCCGCCACGTCGTTCAGGCGGCCTGACAGCCTGGCCAGACCGGTCGAGGCCGTCACCGAGAGCGGGTCGATCTCGAGGGCGGCGCGGTACCGATCGAGCGCCTCGCGCGCCGCGGTGAGCCCGCTGCCGTCGGGAGATTCACCCGCGATCTGCTCGATCATCGTCGCCAGCTGGAGCTGGAGCGCGATGCGGCTCGTGTCCTCGGCCGCGAGCGCGGAGAGCTGGCGCATCGCGGCGATGACCGCCTTGCGCGCGCGGGGGTCGCCCTTCTTCGCAGCCGACATCTCGCGGCGAACGACCGCCTCGAGCGCCCCTGGCTCCGCCGGGTCGAGCTCGAGGATGCGCGCGTACGTCTGCGCGATCTGGGAGGGGTTGGTGACCGGAAGCCTCCATTCTTCCAGCGCCGCGAGCTGCCAGAGCGCCCCGAGGCGGGCGCGTACGTCCAGGAACGAGTGCGCCTGGTCGCTCATCACGCGGGCGAGCGGCGCCCAGGCGCTCGACCTCCGGTGGATGGCTTCGAGGGTCCGTAGCGCAGGGACGTGATCGGGCTGCTCGGCGAGGACCGTCTCGAGGAGCGTCGTGGCGCGCGCCGTCTCCTGACCGGAGGCGACCAGCAAGGCAGCGAGATCGAACGACAGCGGCGGCGCCGCCTGCGCAGACGCCGCGATGCCTCGATCTATCCGCTTGCCGAGGACCGCCGCGAGGTCCGTTGCCGGGCTCGGACCGACGCGCGCGGTGGCGACCTCGCGCATCGGCGGGGGAGGTGGCAGCGAGCCGGTCGCCTTCGTTTCCTTGGCGGCGAGCGCCGCGAGGCCACCGAGGGCCGTCGCCGTCGCGGCGCGCCTCTCGAGCACGCGGATGAGCCGGCCGGCGGTGAGGTCGTCGTCCGGCGTGTCGGCGAGCGCCTTGGCATAGAACGCCGCCGCCCGCTGGTCGTCGCCCAGGCGAAGCTCCTCGATCTCTCCCGCGCGGAGCAGGTGGCGTGCTCTCTCCGTGGGGGTGTGGGCGTCCTCGGCCAGCTGCTCGAGGGCGGTGCGCAGCATTGCGTAGTCGCCCGCTGACTCGAGCATCCGCGCGATGGCTTCCGGGGGCACCGGGTGCCTGGGGTCGAGCGCGTGTGCGGCGCGGAGGGAGGCGAGCGCGTCGGCGGGCGCGTGGAGGCGCGAGTCCTGGATGTTGGCGAGGGAAAGCCATAGCGCTAGCTGCTCACCCTTCGGCGCGTGCTCGATTCGCTTCCGGATCGAGATCGCCGCGGCGTCCCAGCGGCGGGACTCTTCGTGGATGCGGGTCTCGAGGGCGCGGGCGGTGGCGTGGGCGGGCTCCAGCGTCAACACCTCGTTGACGAGGGCTAGAGCACGGGCGGAATCGATGCGCGCCAGTGCCGTCGCCGCGCGTGTGCGAAGGGCGAGGGCATCCACGCCGTCGTCGGTGAGGCGCGCCTCGTCGAGCAGGGCGCGCGCGAGCGCCCGGTCGTCGCCCACCCTCGCGGCGGTCCTCGCGAGCCCGAGGATGGCGCCTCGCCGGTTCGGCTCCGTCTTCAGGATCTCCTCGTAGGTCTTGGAAGCACGCCGGGCGTCGCCCACGATGTCTTCCCAGAGGAGCGCGATCTTCTCGAGGTAGGCGACCCGGCGCCCGGCGTCGTGCGAGTGCTCGGCTGCCTGCGTGTAGAGATCGATCAGCCCGCGGGCATCGCCGTCCACCGTCTCCGAGAGCGACGGCGTGAGGAGCCGAGAGAGCGCGTCGAGCACCTCCGCATCCCCGGGGGCGGACACCCAGGCGGCACGCAGGTGACGGATCGCATCGCCCGGGCGACCGAGCGTCTGCTCCGCGATGTGTGCGGCTCGCGTGAGCGCGCGGGCTCGCTTGACGCCCTCCTCGGCGCGAGCCGCCTCCGTGAGCCAGAGCGCCGAGCGCTGATCGTCCTTGCCCGCGGCGGTGAGCAGGCGGTCGAGCGTTTCGACGAGCGTCGGGTCGGCGGCGTCGACCGCGAGCGCGCGCTGGATGTCGACGGTGGCCGTCTCGAGGTCGCCGAGCCGCTCGGCGATCGTGGCGAGGGTTCGCAGCTCCTGTGCGACGATCGGCGGGTCGCTGATGAAGCGCAGTCGGGCCCGGCGGGCGCGCGCCGCCTGCCCCCACTCGCCCCGGAGCTCGCGAAGCCGGACGAGATCGTCGAGGACCCGGCGATCGACCGCCGTTGTCGTGGGAGCCCGGCCTGCGGCGCGCTCGAGGAGCGCGATCGCGCGCCCCGGGTCGCCCAGCCGTTCGTTCGCGATGCATGCCGCGTCGAGCTCGAGGCAGGCGCTCCGCAGGGGGCTCTGCTCGATGTACGCCTCCTGATCGAGCGCTGCCACCATGGCGGCAGCGTCCTGGCGGGAGGAGATGTGCCTCACGAAGGCGTCGCGGACCGGGCCGACACCCGGATCGAGCTCGAGAGCTCGCTCGAGCGCGCCTCGCGCGCCATCGAGTCTGCCGAGCTTGCGCTCGAGGAGCTGTGCGCGCTCGACGTGCAGCCACGCGGCGAGCCTCGGCTCGGACCCGTACGCATCCGCCATACGCGCGAGGTGGGTGGCGAGCGCGTCGAACGCCTCGGTCGTCCCTTGCGTGTTCGCGCGGACGACGAGCTCCGCCTCGAGACCCTTGAGCGCGGCCGGGTGCTGGGGCGCGTGCGTGAGCGCCTGTTCCCAGGCGGCGCGCAAGCCCTCCGAGCGCTCGCCCGTCGCGTCCAGCAGCCGCGCCTTCTCGACCAGCAGCTCCACGCGGCCGGCCTCCTCGGTCGCGAGGGCGAGCTCGCGCTCGAGGTGCAGGAGCATCACGGCGAGCGAGCCGCGCCCGTGCCTGCGCCTCCGAAGGAACGCGTGGGCCGCGCCGATCTCGGAGTCGATCTTGAGCGCGGCCTCCGCGTGGGTGCCACAGCGACCCTCGTCGCCGAGGAGCTCGTGCGCGATGGCGAGCTCCATCTGGGCGTGAGCCAGGCCGACGATGTCCTCGGCACCCTCCAGCGTGGCCACGCGCGCGGCCAGCAGGTCGACGAGCGAGGCCGCGTTCAGCGGGTCGGGCTTGGGCTGCGCCGGCGGCGGAGATGTCCTGAGAAGGCCCGAATCGCCGCTGGTTCGGGGCGGCAAAGGCGGCGGCCCCTTGCTCGCGCGCTTCGTGGCTCCCGGCGGTAGCGGCGGGGGGACGGCTTGCTTGGGCCGCGCGGGGCCCGGAGCAGGCGTCGTGAACGTGAGCGGGGCGAGCTCGTACGGCGTCGGCATGTGGAGCGACGCGGGCCGGCTCGGCGGGGGTAGGGGAGGCTGCGACGTCCTCTCCTGCGCGGCGCTCTGGAGCGAGCGGACGTCGTTGTCGATGTCCCAGCCCTCCTCGGACATGGAGAGCAGCTTGTCGATCGACGACATGCTGAGGGCATCCGTGGTCGACACGCGGGCGCCCGGATCGTCGAGCGCGCCTGCAACCGGGACCGGATGGTCCTCCTTGGTTACGCTGGGAGTTGGGGTGCCGGCGCGGTCCTGCGCCATGAAACCTCCGGGCTTGAATGAAAAAGCTAGAGATGGATGCTCGCATGAAACGCGCGGGATCGGAGGGGAATCCCACGAAGGCGATCCGCCAACCTGCTGCGCTCGCCCGATCCAGGGTACCATCGGAGGGTGGATGCCCGTCCGCGTCGGCGCTTCGCGAAAACGCTCTCGCTAGTGCTGTTCGTCGCTCTGGCGGGCTGTACGTGGCTCGTGAAGTTCGACACCGAGTCCCCCGACTGTGGGGGGAACGACTGCGCCGATGCGGCCGCGAACCCCGATGTGCCGGTGACACCGCCGCCCGACAGTGGGGAAGCTCCTGACGTGGTGAAGGGGGACACGGGGAGCTCCGTCGATTCGATGGTGCCGACGGACACCCAGCCTCCGCCGCCGGACTCTGCCGTGCTGCTGGTGGACTCGGGCACACCCGACGTCGTGACCTTGCCCGAGTCCTCCACAGCGATCGACAGCTCCATTCCCAATCCGTGCGCCGGCCAGGCGGACGGCACCCAGTGGAACGTTCTCGACGGCAACGCGCGCTGCTGCGGGGGCCAGCCCGTCGAGACGACGACCGACACGAACTGCGGCGTCTGCGGCCTTCCGTGCAACACGGGCGCCGGCCAGGCCTGCATGCTCATCGGCGGCGAGTACCTCTGCTCGTGCACCGCGAGCGCGGACTGCTGGTCGGACTGCTGCGCCAACTCGGGCGGCACGCAGCACTGCTCCGCGAGCAACTGCGCCGGCGCGTGCCAGTCGCCCGACGTCTGCGCCACGTACGGCGCTCACTGCGTCATCGGCGAAGTCGGGTACTGCTCGTACTGAGGGCCGCTCGAGGGGGGGCCTGCGCGGACACGCCAGGTCGCGGTCGACCTAGAAAGGGTGCCCGTGGAGGGTGGACTCCGCGAGCGTCCGGAGATCCGCGCACGCCTCGGGGCCGAGGTTCTCCATCTCGCCCGGATCCTTGACCACGTCGAAGCAGTTCCAGGAGCTATCGGCCTGCGTCGCGATGAGCTTGCGGCTTCCTTGCATCGCGCCCCAGTTCTTGAAGGCGCACATCCACAGCTCGCTGCAGTTCGTCAGCACGACCGCATTGCTCTGCGGAGACCCGCCGCGCAGGAGGCTCGCGCCCGCCATCCTCTGCCGCATCGGCTCGATCGGCGGCGCGTCCCAGAGCCCGACGAGATCGAGCATGGTCGGAAGTACGTCGAGGCTCGTCAATGGGGTGTCGCTGAGCGCGCGCAGGTGCGCCTCCTCTCCCGGCGTGAGCGTGCCCTCCGGGGCGTCCACCCACGCGGGGATCTTGATCTCGGGGTCGTAGAGAGACCCCGTGTGCCCGGCGCCGCCCTTCTCGTGCATCTGCTCGCCGTGGTCCGAGAGGAAGACGATGACCGTTCGTGGGCCGACGCGGCTTGCCCGTACCGCGCGAATGAGCTGCCCCACCGAACGGTCCTGCAAGTAGATGGCGTCCTGGTAGCGGTTTTTCAGCTCGACCTCGGACCCGGGCGCGCTGTCGCTCGTCTCGGGGAGGAAGGGTGGGTCGTCCTCTATGACGTACGGAAAGTGGGTGTTCGAAAGGTGGACGACGCCGAGGAAGGGCTCCTTCAGGTTGTCGAGGTCGCCAATCACGTGGGCCACGAGCTTGCCGTCGTCGGCGCCCGTCTCCATGGTCGGCTCTGCGTCGAGCTGGGTGGCGTTCACGTGGTGGTCGAAGGGCGTTCCCTCGAGCCAGGCGCCGGAGTTGCCGAAGAGGAGGTTCTGGGAGGTCCAGTATGCGGTGTCGATGCCGGCCGCGTGCGCGTACTCCCAGATGAGCGGCGCAGAGTGAAGCTCCGCGCGTGACTCGGTGGGGAGGAGGCCGCTCCACATGATCGCGAGCGAGATGGCCGTCGTCGAGTCGAGCGCCCGCATCTGGCGGAGGGGGATGCGGTTGGGGGCGGCGGCGTTCGAGAACGGCGTGTAGATGCACTTCGGGTCGTACGCCACGCAGGTGCTCGACGCGCGAACCGACTCCGTCAGGACGAAGAGCACGTCTCGGGGAACGGCAGGGTGCGCGACGAGGGCAGGCACAGGACGGGGGGTGCGGGGACCGGGGTGAACGCGCTCGACGCACTCGTTGTGGTCCCAGCGGGCGCGCAGGAGCTGACCCATGCCGTGGAGGTAGAGCACGTCGGGCGGCGCGTCCTGGTCCCCCTCCTTGGGCGGACAGAAGGCGATGATCACGATGGCAACCGTCGCGACATCCATCGCGAAGGGAACCCGACCGGCATGGGGTCGCGCGTACCGGCGCATCGCGAACACCAGGCCGATGACGAAGAGGAGGGGCGGGAGAATGGTCCTGGCGAAGCCGAACCGGTCGAACCACAGCTGCTGCCGGAGGCTGGGCATCATCGACGTGCCGACGAGCACCGACTGGTCGTTCAGAAAGGCCTCGTAGCGGGCATACGCGTAGATCTGCCCTCCCACCGCGAGGACTGCGAGGGTCCCGAGGAGCACGAGGCCGGTCCACTTCGCGAAGGTCCGGCCGTGGATGGCGACCGCCGACAGCGAAGCCCAGAGCGCGCAGGATAGGAGGGCCGTCGCGGCGTAGACGTAGATGCCCCGCGTCGAGAGGTCCGCCAGCTTCGCGTGCCGCAGGACCATGTCCGTGCCGACGATGGCCACGCCCGGCAGGAGGAGCGGCAGCCAGGAGACGAGGCGCTTCGCGAAGGTCACGAGCTTGCCCCGAAGCGGCCCGAGCACCTCGCCGTCCAGGTCGACCCGTCGGGAAGTGACGGTCTCTTGTCGGTCCGGGGGCGGCATCATGCCGCACTATCGCTGACCGGGGCCACCGGGAGCAATGACCGGCTTCCCGGGGCGGACGTTCATACTTGCGTTCATGCGTATTGGTGAATATAAGAACCTCGTGACCCTCGAGACGTCCCCTTTCGCGAACCGCTGGGAGCTCTACCGGGTGCTCTCCGAGCCCGTACGGTTGCGTCTCCTTGCGCTCGCTGCCGAGGAGGAGCTCGCCATCGGGGAGCTCGCCGAGCTGCTCGGGGAGAGCCAGCCGAACGTGTCCCGTCACGCGGCACCCCTCAAGCAGGCGGGCCTCCTGTCGGTGCGCAAGCAGGGCACCCGGGCGCTCGTCCGCCTGGCCGACGACGTGGCCCGCGACCTGGTCATCTCGGACGCGCTGGCGAGCGGCAGGGCGCTCTGCGACGCGGACGGCAGCCGGGCAAGGATCGCCGACGTGCTCCGCGCGCGCGACGCGGTCGCGCGCGAGTTCTTCGCGAGGCCGGGTGAGGCGCCCGTCGACGTCCGCGGCGTCCCGGCCGAGCTCGGCGCCTACCTCTCCCTGCTTGCTCCGCTCCTGCCGCGTCGCGAGCTGGCGGTGGATGCAGGGACGGGCGACGGAGGCCTCCTCGACGTGCTGGCGCCCACGTTCGCCAACGTCGTCGCCATCGACCGCGCCGAGGCCCAGCTCGGGCGTGCGAGGGAGCGCGCAGCGGCGCGTGGCTTCGAGAACGTGCGCTTCGTGGAGGGGGAGCTCGACGGGCCTCCCGTGCGGGAGGCCGTGGGGGCGGGCGCGGACGTCGTGTTCGCCGCGCGTCTCTTGCATCACGCCCCGCGCCCCGCCCACGTCGTGGAGCAGCTCGCCGAGCTGTGCCGGCCCGGCGGCGCCGTCGTCGTGCTCGACTACGCGCGCCACGACGACGAAGCGATGCGAGCCCAGGCGGACCTCTGGCTCGGCTTCGAGCCGGCCGAGCTGCGGCGGTTCGCGCGCGCCGCGGGCCTCGTCGACGCGAAGGTCACCTCCGTTCCGGCGGCGCTGTGCGGCAACGGGCCCGACGCCCATCTCGCGTGGCAAGTCCTGGTCGCGCGCGTCCGCACCTTCGCGCATGACGAGTCGACAAGTGAACTTGCAGTGACAAGGAAACGAAAGGGAACGAATCATGGCTGACAACTTCAAGGTCAAGGACATCTCGCTCGCGGAGTGGGGTCGCAAGGAAATCACGATCGCGGAGAGCGAGATGCCCGGGCTCATGGCGCTTCGCGCCGAGTACGGCAAGGCGAAGCCGCTCAAGGGAGCGCGCATCGCCGGCTGTCTACACATGACCGTGCAGACCGCCGTCCTCATCGAGACCCTCCAGGTTCTCGGCGCCGAGGTCACGTGGACGAGCTGCAACATCTTCTCGACCCAGGACCACGCCGCGGCGGCCATCGCCAAGGCGGGCGTCCCCGTCTTCGCGTGGAAGGGCGAGACCGAGGCCGAGTACAACGAGTGCATCGAGCGCCAGCTCACCGCATTCGCGGGCGGCAAGGGGCCGAACATGATCCTCGACGACGGCGGCGATCTGACCGTCATCGTCCACGAGAAGCACCCGGAGCTCTTCGGCGGCTCGGACCCCGTCCGCGCCCTCAGCGAGGAGACGACCACGGGCGTTCACCGCCTCTACGAGATGCACAAGAAGGGCCTGCTCAAGGTCCCGGCGATGAACGTGAACGACTCGGTCACGAAGTCGAAGTTCGACAACCTGTACGGCTGCCGTGAGTCGCTCGGGGACGGCATCAAGCGCGCGACCGGCGTCATGTTCGCGGGCAAGGTCGCCGTCGTGTGCGGCTACGGGGACGTGGGCAAGGGGTGCGCGCAGTCGCTGCGCGGGCTCGGCGCGCGCGTCATCATCACGGAGATTGATCCCATCATCGCGCTCCAGGCCGCGATGGAGGGCTACCAGGTCACGACGATGGAGAAGGCCGCTCCGCAGGCGGACATCGTCGTCACCGCCACGGGCTGCATGAACGTCGTCCGCGCCGAGCACCTGCGCGCGATGCGCGATCAGGCCATTCTCTGCAACATCGGCCACTTCGACTGCGAGATCGACGTCGCCTGGCTCGAGAAGAACCCCGAGATCAAGGAGGTCAACATCAAGCCCCAGGTCGACCAGTTCGTCTTCCCGGATGGCAAGCGCCTCACGCTCCTCGCGCGTGGGCGGCTCGTGAACCTCGGGTGCGCCAACGGGCACCCCTCGTTCGTCATGAGCACCTCGTTCTCGAACCAGGTCCTCGCGCAGATCGCGCTCTGGACGGAGACCAAGAAGTACCCCGTGGGCGTCCACGTGCTCCCGAAGAAGCTCGACGAGAAGGTCGCCGCGCTCCACCTCGGGAAGCTCGGCGTCGAGCTGACGAAGCTCACGGACGAGCAGGCGAAGTACCTCGGCGTCTCGGTCGAGGGGCCCTTCAAGCCCGATCACTACCGGTACTGAGACGGCGAAGAGCTGCTCGGGTCCCTGGCCAGCGGTGAGGTAGTCCCGCCGCTGGCCAGGATGGCCCAGGAGTCGTACTCCTGTGTCATGACGAGCGCCCGACGCGACCCGCGTCCAGCCATCCCCCCCGTGGACCCCGTGCGAAAGTTCGAGCACACCCACGGGAGCTTGAACAAGATCGCCCTCGACGTGGCTGCCTCCGTCCGCGCTGCCCAGCAGGGGCCGACGCCGGAGACCTGGAGCCAGCTCCGGGCACGCCTGAAGGCGCTCCACGACGAGCTGCTCGTTCACTTTGCCGACGAGGAGGAGGCGCTCTTCCCCTTCGTTCGAGCGGTCGTCCCCAAGAAGACCGCCGCGGTGGAAGGTCTGGAGGCCGCCCACGACACCATCTGCGGATCCATCGTGCGCATGGTTCACCTCGCCGCCGGTGAGCCGGAGGTCGCGAAGCTCGCGGCGCTCCACGCTCGGTTCGAGACGGCCTACGCCAAGCACTCTGCGGAAGAGGCGAAGCTCTTCGATGGGCTCGACGGCCTGCTCGACGAGGCGCAGCGCCACGAGCTGGCCGAGCGCCTCCGCGGCCTGTAGCCCCGCGCCACCATCGCACATCCGTCGCCTGGGTCGCCCAGTCTGCCGGCAATCGGACTCTGCGGGCGGGACGAGGAAGCAGGCTCAGCGTAGAACAGTGGGGTGTTTGCCGCGAAGCCGACCCGCGCCCACGTCGAGGAGGCGCGGATGCCGATCGCGCACGACGCCCGCGCCCGCCCGCCCGAGTGGCTCGTGTGCCCAGGCACGGAGGAGCGCCTCGTCGCGCCGCTCCGCGAGGCTGCGAGGACGCGTGATCCCGGCGAGATCCTCGCGCGAGCCGCCGTCGCGTTGCACGGCGTCCGCCGCCCCGCACCCGCGCTCGGCCGAGGGGACGCCGCCATGGCCAAGGCCCTCGCCGATCTCGCCGTCACCGGCCGCGGGTCGTTCGAACGGTTCCAGCGCACGCCGCCCGACGAGAGCTCGATCGCCCCGCGGGTGGCTTCGATGCTCGAGCAGCGCGGCGTCGTCGCGTCGCCGGCTGACGCAACGTTCGCAACCACGGCCGTGCTCGACAGGGCCTACGAGGTCGCCCGCGTGCTCCGGGGCTCGAGCGGAGACGCGTGGGCCCGCGGCTCCCTCGGGTGGGTCGCCGTCTCGGGCGAGGACGATCCGCCGCATCGTCCGGTGAACGTCGCCGCCGCGCCGTACCCGCAACACGACATCGACGTCACGGTCGGGAGCGTGACGGTCCGGACGCGCTTCTTCGTGGCGTCGCTGGGTGAGCCGCCGCCCGCGCCGCCCGCTCCGCGCAGGGATGGGGCCGGCGCCGTCCGGACGCTCCCGGCCGGGACCTTGCCCGTCATCCCCGATGGCCACCGCGTCATCCTCTTCCTCCACGGCCACAGCTCCCGTGCCGAGGAGGCGCTCGGGCTCATCACGCCCCTCTTGCTCGCCGGCGCCGCGCGGGGCAAGCCGTTCTCCGTCGTCTCGCTCGACCTGCCGTGCAACGGCTACTCGTCGATGCTCGACCACACGGAGGTCGCGGAGTCTTCCCGTACCTCGTTTCCCGGCGGGATCTTCGATCGCGGCCGAATACAGACACCCATCCTCGACTTCCTCGAGGACTTCATCGTCGCCTTCGTCGACGCGCTCGATCGCATCACGCCGATCAAGGGCAGGTTCGCCGGCGTGGTCGGGGGGAGCCTCGGCGGCAACCTCGGGCTCCGCCTCGGCCGGCGCGATCCCGACGCGTTCCCGTGGCTGGCGGGCGGCATCGTCTCGTGGGCGGCGGCGTCCGTCTGGGCCCCGATGGTCGAGGACGTCATCAAGCGGCTCGCGCCCGACCACTGCCGCGAGAGATGGGACGAGCCCGAGGACGACTCGCGGCGAAATGCGTACTTCCACGAGGTCTTCGACAAGGTGGTGCTCCCGGTCCTCATCCCGCACACCCAGCCGAGCATGTGGTACCGGTCCGACTGGGAGCACAAGGCCGAGCACATCCAGGCGTCGCGGCGCGAGCGGTACGAGATCTACAACCCGTTCTTCCGGCGCTGGCACTGGCGCGTCGCCGGTGAGCAGCTCATTTACAGCCACCTCGACCGCGTCGACCGCGAGAGCCCGTCGAGCCCGGTGCGTCATTCGCTCAACCGCGTGCGGCACCTGCTCGCCGCCGGCGAGGAGGACGACTACCCCGGCTCCAACATCTACTCCGCCACCCGCCACCTCGCCGAGCGCATGGCCCACACGCCAGGCCGCAGCCTGTTCGTCCTCGGCACCGGCCACAGCATCCACGCCGAGCGTCCGAGCTACCTCGCCGGCGAGATCGCGAGCTTCCTCACCGACGAAGCGGAGAGTGGCTGATGATGGCGCCTCCCGCTGGCGCTCACCCTACGGATCAGTACCGCGAGCGTCAGCGAGCGGTGACGGAGCGCTACCAGGTCGTGCTGTGTCGTCGTGTCACCGCTCGCTGACGCTCGCGGTACCGAAGGCGAGGACGCGGACGGTCCAACCTCAGGGGGCGCGGAAGCGGGGGCGCCAGAAGCTCGCGATGATCATGGCGGTGATGGCGCCGCCGAGGAAGCCGCCGACGTGGGCGCCGTAGGCGACGTTCTCGTGCGAGTGGCCGAAGAAGGAGCTCGAGTCGAGTGCGAAGTTGACGAGGGCGACGATGGCGAGGCGGGACGCCGGGACGGGGCCGTCGAGCGGCCAGACCGTCGCGTGCGGCATCTCCCAGCGGAACGCGAAGGCGAAGTAGGCGCCCTCGAGCCCCGCGATCGCCCCGGAAGCGCCGATCATGGGGACGTCGGAGCCCGGGTTCGTCCGGGCGTAGACGACCACCGCGACGATGCCCGACACGAGGTAGACGAGCAGGAAGAGGGCACGCCCCGCCGTCTGCGAGACGACGTTCGCGAAGATCCAGAAGAAGAGCATGTTGCCGCCGATGTGCGCGAAGTCGGCGTGGAGATAGTTCGCGGTGATGAGCGGGAGCGCGGCGAGGAGGACGTCGTGGGTCAGGCCGGTCTGGCGAAACGAGTGCCACGCGTCCCACAGCACGCTGGGGACGGCGCCGTAGCGGTCGTCGAAGATCATCCGCTGGAGCGGCCCCATCGACTGCTCGTGAAAGAAGACCGCGGCCGTCACGAAGAGGACGAGGAAGACTTCGGCGCTCTGGAACCGACGCACGGCCATGGACGGGAGACTACTCGTTCTGCCTTGAACGCGTGACCTTCAGGTATCCTGCGGGCGCGAGGGGACCCGATGGGCGAGACGACGAAGGCCAGGGTGGCTCACGACGGCGAGAGCTTCGACGGGGAGGCGCTCTTCGAGACCGACGAGATCCTCGTCCGCGGGCTCCCCGGCAAGCGGCGGCTCGTCATCGCGCTCAGCAGCATCGCGAAGGCTTCGGTTCGCGACGGGACTCTCTCGCTCATCTTCGACGGCAAGAAGAGGGTGTCGCTGGAGCTCGGGGCGCGGGCGGGCAGGTGGCTCGCGAAGATCGAGAACCCGAAGAGCGTCGTCCAGAAGCTCGGCGTCAAGGCGGGCCAGCGGGTCTTGCTCGTCGGCGGGGCGGAGGCGTCGTTCGCCGCGGAGCTCGAGGCTGCCGGAGCCCTCGTGTCCTCGACGGGCGGCGGAGCCGTGGACCACGTGTTCCTCGACGTCGTGACCCGGCGCGAGCTCGGGAAGATCGCGAAGCTCGCCGCGCGCCTTGCAGACAAGGGCGGGCTCTGGATCGTCCGCACCAAGGGGAGCCCCGACGTCACCGCCGGGGGCGTCATGGAGGCGGGGCGCGGAGCCGGGCTCGTCGACGTGAAGGTCGTGCGCCTGTCGGCCGCGAAGACGGCGCTCAAGTTCGTCGTGCCCGTGGCGAAGCGCGCGTAGGCCCTCTCAGCGGTCGAGGAAGATCGCGACGGAGCGGCCCGTCATCATGTAGGTCGGGCCGGCGTACGCTGGCTCGCTGCCCGACGGCGCCACGTAGCTGCCGGTCGCGAGCACGGCTCCCGTGTCGGCTGCGACGTGCCAGCTGGCGAGGGGAGCGGGGAGCGTCACGGCTTGTGTCATGTAGCTCGCGTTGTACGCGACGTAGATGCTGGACGCGGAGTCCAGAGCCTCCGTGCCGTCCAGGCGGAAGGCGAGGAAGGAGTTGCTCGCGTCCGCGAGGTACGCGGCGTTCGCCACGGCGCCCGTCGCGTCGAGCCAGGTCACGTCGGCGACGCCGTTGCCGTTGTGGTCGGTCCCCGTGCGGAAGGTGCGCGGCCGGAGAACGACGTGGGCGCCGCGGAAAGCGAAGAGCGAGCTCGTGAAGCCAAGGAGCCCGGAGTCTTCGGCCGGCCAGTCGAGCCAGTTGGCGAGCGAGTCGACGTCGTACGGGTTGTTGTTGCACTGGATGGTGCGCCCGATCTCGTCGCCCCCCGCGATCATCGGGACGCCCGCGGCCGTCGCAAGGATGGCGAGGCCGGTTCGCTCCGCTTGCTCCTGGGCCCCGGCATCGCCGCCCTGGTCCCACGAGTAGTTCTGCGTCGTGCCGGCGCTGGAGGGGCCGTAGGGCCAGGCCTGCGCGTTGTTCGGGGCGTCGCACGAGTAGAGGTCGTGGAGCGTGAAGCCGTCGTGGCAATCGAGGTAGTTGATGGACGCCGTGGGGCCGCGCGCGGCCGAGAAGAGGCTGGGCGAACCGCCGAGGTAGTCGACGAGGGACTCCGGCGTCGTCGGGGTCACGCCGAGCAGGTTCTGCGCGGTGCGGATGGTGTCCCGGAACTGGCCGTTCCACTCCGACCAGCCCTGCGGGAAGTTGCCGAGCTGGTAGGTGCCGGCGGCGACGCCCCAGGGCTCCGCGATGAGCGCCTCCCCGGGCAGCGCGGCGACGGCCATCGCCAGGAAGTCGCCGGGCATGGATCCGGCGAACGCGTAGCAGCTCGTCTCGCAGGTGTTGCCGAGGACCGCCGCGAGGTCGAACCGGAAGCCGTCCACGCCGAGCTCGGTGCTCCAGTATGTGAGCGAGTCGAGCACGAGATCGCGCGCGATGGGGTTGGCGATGTTGTAGTTCGCGCCGATGCCGGTGTCGTCGTTGTAGCCCGCGCCCGTGGCGTCGAGCTCGTAGTAGCTCGCGTTGTCGAGGCCGCGCCAGGAGAGGAGCGAGCTGTCGCCGCCCTCGGCCGTGTGGTTGTAGACGACGTCGAGGAAGACCTTGATGCCCTGGTCGTGGAACGCCTTGACCATCGCGGCAAACTCCCTGGTCGGGCCGCCGATGGACTGGTCGCAGGCGTAGCGCCGGTCGGGCGCGAAGTCGGCGAGGGTCGAGTAGCCCCAGTAGTTGTCGCCGTTCGTCGTCATCGCGGCGGACGCGAGGTCGTTGGTGTCGTTCTGCGTCTCCTCGATGGGGAGGAGCTCGATGGCGGTGACGCCGAGCGACTCCAGGTACGCGGCCTTCGCGCCGGCGGCGGCATAGGTGCCGGCGCACGACGTGGTCTGTGGGTCGTTCTCGGTGAGGCCACGGACGTGGACCTCGTAGATGACGTCGTCGGCCAGGGCGCGCGCGGGCTTCGTCCCGACGTCGGGCGCCTGCGAGCCGGGGAGGCCCGTCAGGACGACGCTCTTGGAGGCTTCGGGGGCGGAGTCCTTCGCGCGGTTGGCGCTGCCGACGGCGTAGAGGGAGTCGTCCGTGTGGCCCGGGCTCAGGGGGTCGTGGCTGATCTCGCGCGTGTACGGGTCGATGAGGAGCTTGTTCGGGTTGAAGCGGTTGCCGGCGTCGTCGACGTCGCCGAGAAAGCCCGCCATGGTGCCGGGAACGTAGCCGGGGGCGACGGGCCAGTTGGGTCCCCAGGCGCGGTAGCCGTAGTAGACAGTCCCGGTGATGCCGGCCGCCGTCACGTCGGCAAGCGAGACGCTGGCCGACCAGGAGTCGGCAGAGCCGTCCTGCGTGAGGGGCGCCGTCAGCTTCGCGCTCGCGTCGAGGGCCGCGGCGAAGAGGTCGACCTCCATGGCCGTCGCGGTGGCGGACCGCACGCGGAAGTGGAAGCGCTGGGACGTGGGGTCGAAGGAGGAGCCGAGCGGCCACGCGCCGGCGTCTCCGTCTCCGTCCGGGGGGCTCGCCTCGGGCGCGCCGGCCTCCATGGCGGCGCCTCCGTCGTTCGTCGCCGTCGCCGTGTCCGCGAAAGGAGCGTCGGCGACCGCGGAGTCGAAGCCGCCTCCGGAGTCCCCGTTCGCCTGCGCGCCCGTGCTGCTCGAGCTGCCCGAGCCGCAGGCGGCCGTGACCAGCAGCGCGGCCACGAAGGAGGCCCGGTCGTAGGCGAGCTTGCGCATGGGTCTCCGCTCCGGCCAGCCAACTAGCACGGCGCGGCGCGTGGCGCACACGGCGCCTCAGCTCGGAGCGGGGGACAGCGGCAGGGCAACCGCGAGGGCCCGGAGGACGGTGGCCTCCAGGCGCGCCGGATCGCGGCCGTTGGCGAGCGCCACGACGCCGACGCCGCTCGTGGGCGCGAAGACGATCACCGCGTGGAAGCCGTCGATCTCTCCGTCGTGCGAGACGATGTAGGTCGGCGCCGCGGTCCCGCGCCCGTCCCCCTTGCTCACGAACCAGAAGACGCCGTGGAGCGGCACGTCGGGGCGCTGGTCGCCCGCGAGCAGCTGCGACTCGCGCACCGTGCTGCGGCGCACGGGGCCCGTGTCCGCGTCGCTCCGGGGCGGCCACGCGCCGAGCTCGAAGGTCACGAAGCGACCGAGGTCGCGGAGCGTCGACCAGAGGTGACCGCCGGCCTGCGTGGGGCCGGGGGTCGTGATCTCGGCGGGCGTCCACCTCTCTGCGGCGGCGGGCGTGTCGCGGTAGCCGGTCGCGAGGCGCGCGCCCCACGCGGGGTCGATCGCGTAGCGCGTGCTCGTCATCCCGAGCGGGGCGAGGATCGCGGTCGCCACGAAGTCCGCGTACGGGACTCCGGACGCGTGGGCGACGACGAGGCCCGTGAGGGCCGCGGCCTGGTTCGAGTACGCGGAGCTCGAGCCGGGCGCGAAGTCGAGCCGCTGCCCCTCGAGCGACGCGAGCAGCTCGGCCTCGGTCGGGTTGTGGCCGCCTTCGCGGAGCCGCGGGAGCGCGCCGTCCCGCGAGAGGCCGGAGGTGTGGGTGACGAGGTTACGGAGGGTGATGCGGGCGCTGTCGTCGGTCGGGTAGACGAGGCCCTTGAGCTCCGGCAGGTACTGCTCGGCGGGCGCGTCGAGCGCGAGCTTTCCCTGATCGCGGAGGGCGAGGACCGCGAGGCCGGTGAACGTCTTCGTGATGGACCCGACGCGGAAGACGGTGTCCTCGTCGACGGGCGCGCGGGTCGCGAGATCCCTGACCCCGAAGCTCCTCGACCAGACGAGCCCACCGCGCGACACGACCCCGACCGCGAGGCCGGGGGTGTTGCCTTCGTCGAAGTACGCCGTGAAGAGCGAGTCGAGCGCCTCGCGCGGGGGAAGGGGAGCCGAGGCGATCGCGGCGGGTCTGGCGGGCGCGCAGGAGAGGACCGCGGCGCTCAGGCCGGTCAGAAATGACCGCAGAGGTAGAGAGAGCGCAGAGGACGCAGAGGTGAGGAGGGAAGAGACCCCGGACATCCCCCTCTGCGTCCTCCGCGCCTCTGCGGCCTCCCCCTCTGCTCCCTCGGGGGGCAAGCTAGGGGCTCGCGGAGCTGCCGCTCGGGATGTCCTTGCGGGCGGCCTCGGCCAGCTCCTTCGCCCAGGTGCGGATGCGGTCCTCGTCCGGACCCTCGATCATGATGCGCAGCTTGGGCTCGGTGCCGCTCCAGCGGACGAGGATCCGGCCGTTCTTGCCGAGCGACTTCGTGATCTTCGCGCTCCCGGCCGACAGGAGCTTCATGTCGTCGAGCGCGCGGCGCGCGGGGAGCGTGACGTTCTCGAGGACCTGCGGGACGCGCTCCATGGCCTCCTTCGCGAGCTCGGACAGGCGCTTGCCCGTGCGCGCCATGATGGCGAGCACCTGCAGCGCGGCGACGATGCCGTCGCCGGTCGACGCGTGGTCGAGGAAGATGAGGTGCCCCGACTGCTCGCCGCCCAGGTTGTAGCCGCCCTCGCGCATCGCCTCGACGACGTAGCGGTCCCCGACGGCGGTGCGGACGAGCTTGCCGCCCATCTTCTCCATCGCGCGCTCGAGGCCGAGGTTGCTCATGACCGTGGCCACGAGCGTCTTTCGGCGCAGCTCGCCGTCGCCGAGCATGCGGGCCGCGCACATGGCCATGACAACGTCCCCGTCGACGACCTGCCCCTGCTCGTCCACCACGATGACGCGGTCGGCGTCTCCGTCGAGCGCGATGCCGATCTGCGCGCGGCGGCGCACGACCTCGGCGCGGACGTTGTCGGGGTGGAGGGCGCCCGCGTCCCGGTTGATGTTCACGCCGTTGGGCTTCACGCCGATCGACGTCAGGTTGGCGCCCAGCTCGCCGAAGACGAGGGGCGCGACGCGGTAGGCTGCGCCGTGCGCCGCGTCGACGACGACGTTCACGCCGTCGAGCGACAGCTCGCGCGGGAAGGTGTTCTTCACGAAGACGACGTAGCGACCCTGCGCGTCCTCGATGCGCTGCGCGCGGCCGACGCCGGGGCCCGTCGGGCGGAGGCCGAGCAGGGAGTCGTTGGCCATGAGCGCCTCGATCTCCGCCTCCGCCTCGTCCGGCAGCTTGAAGCCGTCTGCGCCGAAGATCTTGATGCCGTTGTCGTCGTACGGGTTGTGGCTCGCGCTGATGACGATGCCGGCGTCGGCGCGCATGCTGACCGTGAGGTGCGCGACGGCGGGCGTGGGGAGCGGGCCGCAGAGCATCACGCGGCCGCCCATCGAGCAGACGCCGGAGGCGATGGCCGTCTCCAGCATGTAGCCGGAGAGACGCGTATCCTTGCCGATGAGCACGCGCGGCGCGTGCTTCGCGCCACGCCCTGCGACGAAGGTGACAGCCCGCCCGAGCTGGAGCGCGAGCTCGGGGGTCATCGGCGCGGCGTTCGCGACGCCGCGGATGCCGTCCGTCCCGAAGAGGTGCCGCACGTGCGCGGCGGGCGCCGCCTTGCCGTTGCCCTTGCCGTCGAGCTTGCTCTTCCCGTTGGTCGACTTGCCGTTGCTCTCGGTCTTGCCGTTGCCGTTGGGATGGCTGGAGGTCGTCTTGGTGCTTTTCATGTCTCTCTCGGAGGTTGTCTAGTCGCGGAAGTTGACGAACTGGAGCTCCATCGGGAGCTCCATCTGCCGCACGAGGGCAATCGCGCCCTGAAGGTCGTCCCGGTTCTTGCCGGTGACGCGTACCTGCTGCTCCTGGATGCTCGCCTGGACCTTGATCTTGGCGTCCTTGATGTAGAGGACGATCTTCTTGGCCGGCTCGCTCTCGATCCCTTCCTTGATCTTGATGAGGAGCTTCGAGCCGCCCTTGGGCGTGACCTCGGGCTTGCCGATGTCGAGGTGCTTCAGGCTCACCTTGCGCTTGATGAGCTTCTCCTGGAGTACCCCGATGGCGGCCTTCACGCGCTCCTCGCTCGACGAGCGCACGGCGATGCCATCGGGCCCGCGCTCCATCTCCGTGAGCGTGTCCTTGAAGTCGAAGCGCTGCGCGATTTCCTTCTGGGCTTGCGTGAGCGCGTTGTCGACTTCGTTCCACTGCACCTTCGAGACGATGTCGAAGCTCGGCATGACAGACTCCTCTAAAGTGGCAGTCTAGTAGCATTCCTGGAAGCCTGCGTCGCTCCCCGACGCAAGCTCAGACGTTCCCTCGCTGTCATCCTGAGGCGCAGCCGAAGGACCCCCCGAGTGAACCGTGTCCGGCCTCGCCGCCTGCGCTGACAGACGGGGATCCTTCGCTTCGCTCGGGATGACAGGCATAGACCCCTGGTACGATGGGCCCATGCAGCTCCCCGTGAATCCGCCGCTCCTTCCGATGCTCGCCAAGCGCGTGGACGCGCTGCCCGAAGGGGAGGGCTGGATCTACGAGCCCAAGTGGGACGGCTTTCGCGCGCTCGTGTTTCGCGACGGCGACGAGGTCCAGATCCAGAGCCGCGACTCCAAGCCGCTCGAGCGATACTTCCCCGAGCTGCTCGACCCCATCCGCGCCCAGCTCCCGCCGCGGTGCGTGCTCGACGGTGAGATCGTCATCGCGGGCCCCGGCGGGCTCGACTTCGAGGCGCTCCAGCTCCGCCTCCACCCGGCCGCGTCGCGCGTGAAGACGCTCTCGAAGGAGATCCCCGCCTCGCTCGTCTTCTGGGACGTGCTCGCCCTGGGCGATCGCGACCTCTGCGCCGAGCCCTTCCACGCCCGCCGCGCGGAGCTCGAGTCCATCCTCGCGGGCAAGACGCCCCCGCTCCACGTGACGCCCGCCACCCCCGACCGCGCGACGGCCGAGGACTGGTTCTCGCGCTTCGAGGGTGCGGGCCTCGACGGCGTCATGGCCAAGCCGAAGGCCGGCGCCTACGAGCCGAACAAGCGCGTGATGCTCAAAGTGAAGCACGAGCGCGACTGCGACTGCGTGGTCGGCGGATTCCGCTGGCACAAGGACGCCGACGGCACCGCGGTGGGCTCGCTCCTCCTCGGCCTCTACGACGCCGCCGGCGCCCTCCAGCACGTGGGCGTCTCGGCGAGCTTCACGGACGTGAAGAGGAAGGAGCTCGTCGCCTTCCTCGCGCCCTACCGCGAGAACGCGCTCGAGGGGCACCCCTGGAAGGACTGGGCGAGCATGGGCATCGAGCAGCGCGCGCCCGGCGCGAAGAGCCGGTGGAGCCAGGGCAAGGATCTCTCCTGGCAGCCGCTCCGGCCCGAGCTCGTCGTGGAGGTCGCGTACGATCACATGCAGGGCAGGCGCTTCCGGCACACGGCGCAGTTCCGGCGCTGGCGGACCGACAAGCCGCCGACCGAGTGCACGTACGCCCAGCTCGAGGTCGTCGCTCCCCACGAGCTCGCGGCGATCTTCGCCGTCGACGGGTAACGTGGGGTAGGCGGGGAACGCGCACCGGAGAACGAGCCGACCCGGATCCCCCGCGGGGACGCCGCTGCCGAGGACCAGCCCGGCGCTATCCCCAACGGGGAGGCCGCTCTCGAGAACCAGCCTGGCGCGATCCCCGGCGGGGAAGACGCTCTCGAGAACCAGCCCGGCGCGATCCCCGGCGGGAAGACGCTCTCGAGAACCAGCCCGGCGCGATCCCCAGCGGGGAAGCCGCCGCCGAGAAGCTGCCCATCGCGATCCCCCGCGGGGATCCCAAGGCCGAGAAGCTGCCCAGCGCGATCCCCCGTGGGGATCCGACGGCCGAGAATCCGGCCGGCGCGATCCCCGGCGGGGATCCCACTGTCCACGACCTCGCCTGCGCGATCCCCGCCAGGGACCCCACCGGGCAGGGCGACCCACACCGTGTCCCCGTCCGCACCGGCGCCGCCCACGGCGAGAAAGCGCGCGCCCTCGGCGAGCCGTCCCGTGGGCTCGCCAACAATCGACGAAGAATCGTCGTCCCCGCTGTGTAAAAGCGCGACCTCGCGCATACCTCCATCGAGGGGACAGCAGTCCACCGGCCGGCGCCGGGGTCCCTTCGCGAAATCGACCGCCCGCAGTGTGTAGAAACGCGACCTCGCCGGTACTTCCTAGAGAGGCAATGGCGGGCGGCGCATCGTGCGCCGCCCGTGCCCGCTCGCCTCGTCACGCGAAAGGCAACCACCATGGCTCGAACGTCCCAAGCACAATCCGTCGCCCGTGAACGCGCCGCCATCCGCGGCATCCAGAAGCGCCTCCAGGGGATGACGTTCATCATCCTCGGCGTGCCCTACTCTGCGGAGACCCTCGAGGCGCTCTTCCAGGGCCACATCGACGCGGTCGCCGCCACCGCCAGCCTGCGGGCCCAGGTGGCTGGCGCGGTCAAGACCGCCCACGACCTGACCGCCCGGCTCCACCCGATCTTCCTCGCCCTCCAGACGATCCTCCGCATCCAGCTCAACAACGCGCCCGACGCCCTCGCCGACTTCGGGATGGTCCCGCGGAAGATCGCCCGACGCAGCGCGGCGACCAACCTCATCGCCGCCGTGAGGGGCAAGGCGACGCGGGTGGAGCGCCGCACGATGGGCAAGGCGCAGAAGCTCAAGATCAAAGGGACGGTCACCCCGGAAGAGCTCGCCGCCGCCGTCGCCGAGGTCGTGGCTGCCGCCCTCCCGGACGAGTGAAACCGCCGGGCGACGGGGGCGTACTGTGCTCATGCGTCGCCAACCGGTCCCCTCGCTCCTCGCCGCCATCGCTGCCGTTGCCCTTTCCCTGGCGTGCACCCCGATGCCGTCTGCGGATGCGTCACCCACCCACACGACGAGCGCCGCGGAGGCGCCCGTGCCGGCGGCTCCGCCGGGCACCTACACGCGCCCCCCGCTGGCCGAGCTGAAGGCGAAGCTCACCCCGATCCAGTTCGAGGTCACGCAGAACGCCGCCACCGAGCCGCCGTTCCGCAACGCGTATTTCAACAACCACGAGGAGGGCATCTACGTCGACGTGGCGACCGGCGAGCCGCTCTTCTCGTCGCGGGACAAGTTCGAGTCGGGCACGGGGTGGCCTAGCTTCACGAAGCCCATCGCGGAGGGGCACGTCGTGCAGCACTCCGACGAGACGCTCGGCATGGTGCGCACGGAGGTCGTCTCCGCGGGCGGCGGCTCGCACCTCGGGCACGTGTTCGACGACGGGCCCGCGCCGACGGGGATGCGCTACTGCATCAACTCCGCGTCCCTGCGCTTCATCCCAGCGGCGCGCCTCGCGGCCGAGGGCTACCCCGAGTACGCCAGGCGCTTCGGGCAGCCCGTCGCGAAGGAGAGCCAGCCCCAGGCGGCGACGTCCAACTCGTGCACCATCCCCCCGCCCGGCAAGGCGCCCGGCTGCAGCGCGACCCTCGAGCTCGCGATCTTCGCGCGCGCGGACGGGGACGACCGCGTCGGCACGCCGCCCGGCGTGCTGGAGGTTCTTCGCGGCTACGAGGGCACCGTGCCCGCGGTGGAGGTGACGTACGACCCCGCGAAGATCACGTACGCCGCGCTGCTCGACGCGTGGACCCGCGGCCGCGAGAGGGACGCGCGCGTGTTCGCCAAGGGCGACGCGCAGAAGCACGCGGCCGCCGCCAGGTCGCTCGCCGTGGCCGACGCGGTGGCCTTCCGCGCGGAGACCGCTCCCTGAAAGAATTCACAGGGAGATCGGGAGGGCGGGAGTATGAATGTACATTGCACCATCGGTGCGATCCGTCCTCCCGATCTCCCGATCTCCCTGTGAATATTCTCCGGCGGGAGCGGATCAGTCCGACGGCGGCGCCTTCTCCCGCCACGCGCGCGTGGGGTCGTCGTCCGGGTCGGGCGTCTCCTGCGCGGGGCGGATCTCCTCGGGCACGTGGCGCAGGTTCACGCGGATGCGGGTCCAGGTCGACGAGCGGCCGCGCATGGAGTCGACGAGTACGTCGTCCACGGCGAGCAGCTTGGCGGCGTCGGGGTACTTCGCCTTCCACCTTTCGAGGCCCGCGAGCGCCTCGTCCTTCCTGGGGGAGTTCGCGACGGTGAGGAGAGGCATCTTCGACGCGCGCGTCTTGCGCGGCGTCTTCTCCTTCTCTTTCTCGCCTTCGACGCCCGGCTCGGCGGCGGGCTTGGGGGCGCGCTTGGCGCGCGACGGAGCGACGCGCGGGCCTTCGCCGGCGGCCTTCTGGTAGTGCGGAGGCCACGGGGCGTCCCCCTGGCCCTCCGCCTCCTGCCGCGCCGCGAGCTCGAGGAGCCTCTCGAGCGAGCCCGGCGTGTCGTTCATGGTGCGGTGCGGGTCGCCGTTCTCGGCGAAGCGCCTGGGCACCGTGAGCACGGTGAAGTCAGCCGGGTTGCAGTCAACGACCTCGTCCCACTCGAGCGGCGTCGACACGCGCGCGTCCGGGACGGGGCGGACCGAGTAGGCCGAGCAGGTCGTGCGATCCTTGGCGTTCTGGTTGTAGTCGAGGAAGACGCCGTGGCGCTCCTCCTTCCACCACTTGGAGGTGGCGATGGCGGGCGCGCGCCGCTCGATCTCGCGCGACAGGGCGATGGCCGCGCGCCGCACCTCGCCGAACGTCCAGCGCGGCTCGATGCGGACGTTCACGTGCATCCCGCGCGACCCGCTCGTCTTCGGCCACCCATGGAGGCCCATCTCGCCGAGCAGCGCCTTCACCTCGAGCGCGACCCTGCGTACGTCTTCCCACGCGACGCCGGGGCCCGGATCGAGGTCGACGCGCAGCTCGTCCGGGTGATCGAGGTCTCCCGACCGGACAGGGTGGGGGTGAAGCTCGATGCAGCCGAGGTTCACGATCCACGCGAGGCCGGCCGCGTCGTCCACGACGACCTCCTCGGCCGTCCGACCCGACGGGAACGAGAGGGTGACCGTACGCAGCCAGGGCGGCCGGTTGTCCGGCGCGCGCTTCTGGTAGAACGCCTCGCCCTCGGCCCCGTCCACGAAGCGCTTCAGCACGACGGGCCGGTCCCGGATGCCGAGGAGCGCCCCGTCCGCGACCGAGAGGTAGTAGCGGACGATGTCGAGCTTCGAGAGCTTGGTCTCCTTCGAGAAGTACGGCTTGTTCGGGTTCGAGACCCGGACGTCGCGCCCGCCCAAGGAGAGGAGTTCTTCCTCTTTCGCAGCCACGGCGACGAGGCTACACCAAGGTCCATGGCAGACACGAAGCAAGACGTGCTCGACATGCTCCACGAGCTGGCCGAGCTGACGATGCTCGACGAGGGCGACCCGCAGTCCTTCCGCGTCCGCGCGTACGAGAGCGCCGCCCACGCCATCGAGGCGCAGGCGACCGATCTCGGCAAGCTCACGGAAAAGGAGCTCGTCAAGATCGAGGGCATCGGCAAGAGCACGGCCGCGAAGATCAAGGAGCTCCTGGACGGCGGCAAGGTCGAGAAGCTCGAGGGCCTGCGCAAGAAGCACCCGCCGGGGATCGTGGCGCTCCTCAAGATCCAGGGCCTCGGGCCGAAGGCCGTCAACCGCCTCCGGGCCGAGCTCGGCGTGCAGTCGATCGCCGATCTGAAGCGGGTGCTCGCAGAGCACAAGGTGCGCGACCTCAAGGGCTTCGGCGAGAAGTCCGAGGAGAAGATGGCCCACTCGCTCGCGCGGCTCGAGGAGCAGGGCGCCATCGGCCGGACGCCCATCTCGGTCGCACTCCCCCTGGCCGAGCGCATCCTCCAGCAGATGCTCGAGGTCCCTGGCGTGACGCACGCGTCGTACTGCGGCTCGCTCCGTCGCTTCTCGGAGACCATCGGAGACGTGGACCTCATCGTCGCGGCCAAGGATCCCGCGCCCGTCATGGAGGCGCTCGTGTCGATGAACGTGGTCGACCACGTGCTCGTCCGCGGCGACTCGAAGACCAGCGTGGTCACCCGGCGCGGCACCCAGGTCGACCTTCGCGTCGTGGGGGAGCACCAGCTCGGCGCCGCGCGCCTCTACTTCACGGGATCGAAGGGCCACAACATCAAGCTCCGCCAGCGGGCGCTCACCCGCGGCTGGACGCTCAACGAGTACGCGCTCTCCGAGATCGAGGGCGGCAAGGTGGTCGCCAGCGAGACGGAGGAGCAGATCTACGCGGCGCTCGGCCTGCAGTGGATACCGCCCGTCCTGCGCGAGGACGCGGGGGAGATCGAGGCCGCCGAGCGCGGTGCGCTGCCCAAGCCCATCGGCAAGGTCATCGGCGACTTCCACGTCCACACGAACGTCTCGGGGGACGGCCGCTCGTCGCTCGAGGAGGTCGTGGCCGCCGCGAGGGCGCGCGGGTGCAAGGTCCTCGCGATCACGGATCACGCGGAGGGGACGCTCTCCGGCGTCGGCAGGGAGCCGCTCCTCGAGCAGCGGGCCAGGATGCGCGCCCTCCAGAAGGAGGTGGGCGACTCCATCAAGCTGCTCCACGGCGTGGAGCTGAACATCGGGCCGGCGGGGGAGCTCGACTACGACGCGGAGTTCCGCCAGGGCTTCGACTGGTGCCTCGCGTCGGTCCACGACCACTTCGACATGGACGAGGCGACGCAGACCAGGCGCGTCGTCACGGCGATGCGCGATCCCAGCGTGCGCATGATCGGGCACCTCTCGGCGCGCATGATCGGCGGGCGTCCCCCCATCCCGCTCGACCTCGACGCCATCCTGGCCGCCGCGGAGGAGACGGGTACGGCGCTGGAGGTGAACGGCGGCCTGCCGAGGCTCGACATGTCGGTCGAGGCGCTCCGCCGCGCCCGCGCGCGCGACGTCACCTTCGTCCTGACGAGCGACGCCCACCGCCACGAGGAGCTCGCCCGCGTCACCTACGCGGCGCTGAACGCCGAGAGGGCCTGGATCGAGCCCGAGAGGGTCGCCAACGCGTGGACCGCGGAAAGGCTCCTCGCGTGGACTGCCAAGAAGGTCGCCCGGGCCTGAACCTGGGCAGTCGCGACCATCCGCGAGCGTCTGACGCAACGCGAAATGCTTCGGGAAGGGCTTCTATATACCCGGGAGCTATTTGTCATCCGTTTGAGGGTCTGCTTGCTGCGCAGGTATGCTGTTAACACTAACTGCGCTGGCCGCATCGAAACCCCCATTACAGATCTGGAGTGATAGATGAGAATCTCCTCGTGGCTCTCCTGCGTTCTTGCCGGCGTGGCCTTCTGTTCGACCGTCGGGTGTAGCAGCAAGAGCGCCTCCCTCGTCGGGAGCGGGGAAGGGGAGTCGTGCACGCGGAGCTCGGACTGCGCGAGCCCGCTCGTGTGCGTCGACCTCGTGTGCGTGGCCAAGGGCACGACGCCCAGCATGGATGCCAGCACGGGCGGGGACACCTCCGCCGCCAGCAAGGACACCGGCGCGCCCGGGGACTCCACGACCGCCCCCCCCGGCGATACCGGGAC
>Ga0302279_10000215_pt1 | contig 83016 bp, 70 predicted proteins | sample III_Bog_N3_3_FD_194541 | JGI IMG/M metagenome (GOLD analysis project Ga0302279, IMG submission 194541) | Peat permafrost microbial communities from Stordalen Mire near Abisko, Sweden - III_Bog_N3_3 | ecosystem: Environmental > Terrestrial > Soil > Wetlands > Peat | place: Sweden: Abisko...
CCCGAATCTGCTTTCCGGTAATCGGAACACCGGCGAGGGTCCAAAACCGAAATCCCGTCACGGCGGTTGCGAAGCAACCGACCGGGACGACTCTGACGAAAGTCTGGGACACGTGCGATTACGTGGTTACGCTCCTAGGTCGTCAGAACCGGGTGAATTCCCCGAACTGGGCCTTGCCAGGGGTTCTCGGGGCCGCCGGTTTCCGCCCCACGCTTGCCCTGGGATCCTGGCTGCCCGCGACGGTGAAGAAGGCCATCATGGATTGCAGCCCCTCGGCCTGGGCGTTCATCTCTTCGGAAGTGGAGGCCAGTTCCTCGGAAGCGGCGGCGTTCTGCTGGACGGCTTGGCTGATCTGGCTGATGGCATTGTTGATCTGGCCCACGCCGGCATTCTGCTCCGCAGAGGCGGCGGAGATCTCCTGGACCAGATCGGAGGTTTTCTGGATATTGGGCACAATAGCCTCCAGAAGGCTGCCGGCGCGTTCGGCCAGGCCAACGCTGCGGCTGGCCAGCTGGCTGATCTCCTCGGCAGCCACCTGGCTGCGTTCGGCCAGCTTGCGCACTTCCGCAGCCACGACGGCAAAGCCCTTGCCGTGTTCGTCGGCCCGTCCGGCTTCAATGGCGGCGTTCAGGGCCAGCAGGTTGGTCTGGTGGGCGATGTCATCGATGATGGCGATCTTCTGGGCGATCTGTTTCATGGCGGCGACGATCTCGTGCACCGCCTCCTCACCCTTCACGGTCTCCTTGGCCGTATTCCCGGCGATATCTCCGGTCACCTTGGCATTCTCATTGTTCTGGGCGATGGAGGCGCTCATCTGCTCCATGGAGGCGCTGGTCTCTTCCACGCTGGCCGCCTGTTCCGAGGCGCCCTGGCTCAGCGCCTGGGAGGTGGCGCTGATCTGCTGGGAAGCGGCCACCAGGCTGGTGGCGGTTTCCACCACGCTGCCGATGGTTTCGCTCAGCTTTTCGGTCGTCGCGTTGTAGGTGCTCTTGAGCTGCTCAAAGACGCCTTAATCAGACTCAAGGGCGGCACGAGCCCGCTGCGGTGTGGGCCCGGCCGCCGTCATCGTGCCTGCGGGCTTCCGATCAAGCCCCGTAGAACCCCCGGATCGCCTCGCAGATGAAGCTGATCTCGTCGGCCCGCAGCTCGGGGTACATGGGCAGCGCCAGGATCTCCCCGCACACCCGCTCGGCCACCGGGAAGTCGCCCGCCTGGTGCCCCAGGTAGCTGAAGCAGCTTTGCAGGTGCAGCGGCCGGGGATAGTAGATGGAGGTGCCGACCCCCAGCTCGTGCAGCCGCGCCGCCAGTTCGTCCCGGCGGGGCGCCAGGATGTTGAACACGTAGTAGACGCCCCGGGCCCCGGGCCGGAGCCCCGGCACCCGCAGCCCCGGCACCCCGGCCAGGCCCTCCCGGTACTGTTCCGCGTGCTGCCGGCGGGCGGCGATGGCCGCTTCGGTGGTCTTCAGCTTGACCCGCAGGATCGCCGCCTGCAGCGTGTCCATCCGGGAGTTGTAGCCGATGTACTCGTGCACGTATTTGACCGCGCAGCCGTGCACCCGGTAGCTGCGGATCCGCGCCGCCAGTTCCGGGTCCTCGGTGACCATCAGTCCCGCGTCCCCGTATGCGCCCAGGGTCTTGGTGGGAAAGAAGGAGTAGGCGCCGATGTGGCCGAGGGTGCCGGCCTTGTGCCAGGTGCCGTCCACCTGGCACTCCATGCCCCAGGCCTCGGCGGCGTCCTCCAGCACCTTCAGGCCATGGGTCCGGGCCAGGGCGAGGACGTCCTGCATGGGGGTCGGCTGCAGGAACAGGTGCACCGGCAGGATGCCCCGGGTGGCCGGGGTGAGCTTGCGGGCCGCCTGGTCCAGATCCATGTTGAGGGTTTCCGGATCCAGGTCCACGAACACCGGCTTGCCGCCCAGCCGGGCTACGCAGCTGGCGGAGGCGAAGAACGTGAAGGTGGGCATCAGCACCTCGGCGCCGTGGCCCAGCCCCAGCAGATCGGCTCCCAGCACCAGGGCGTCGGAGCCCGAGGCCACCCCCACGGCGAACCTGGCGCCCAGGAACGCCGCGGCCTCCCGTTCGAAGGCCTGGACTTCCGAGCCCAGGATGAAGTCGCCCTGGGCCAGGACGGCCAGGACCGCGGCGTCAAATTCGGCCTTGCGCGCCTGGTATTCGCGGGTGGAGGTGTAGAAAGGGATGGGCATGCGGGTCACCTGGGGTTCGGGTTGCGGGTCTGCATGGCAATATCCATGCATTGGAAACCGTGGCAATGGAAAAAACAGCGATGCCCATCGTAGCCGGAATCCGGCCCCGGTGGGGCGCACCCGCCCGATCCCCGCCCGGGGCCCGGACATGCAGTCGAATGCGATAGGATGGTTAGCGGAGACGCCGTGGCGATCATCAACATCCTCAGCAGTCCGCATGCTCCCCGGCGTCTGCTGGGCAGGCCCGAACCCCAGGACCTGCTCACCGCCCGGTTGCCCTGGATCCTGGCCAGCATGCTGCTGTGGGTCATGCTGATCTTCCTGCGCCTGGTGTGGCTGCAGGTGGTGGAGCACACCCACTACCGCATCCGGGCCGAGCACCAGCACACGGTCACCATCCCCATCGAACCCATCCGCGGCGAGCTGCGCGACCGCCGGGGCGGCTCCCTGGCCATCTCCCTGAAGGTGGAAAGCCTGTTCTGCACCCCGCCGTCCTTCTATCCGGACTACCGCACCGAAAAGGGTGATACCGAGCGCAGCTGGGGCGAGCCTCAGCGGGACGTGGCCGCGAAGGAGGCCGCCCAGCTGGCGCCCCTGCTGGATCTGCCCAAGGCGGTGGTGCTGGAGAAGCTGCTGCGCAAGAAGCCCTTCGTGTGGATCGAACGGCAGCTGCCCACCGCCCGGGCCGGGGCGATCCGGGCCCTGAAGCTGGACGGGGTGGATTTCCTGCCGGAAAGCAAGCGCCAGTATCCCCGCGGCAGCCTGGCCTGCCAGATCGTCGGGTTCACCAACCTGGACGGGATCGGCCAGCTGGGCATCGAAAAGACCTTCAACGAGCAGCTGGCGGGCCAGGAGGGCGAGCTCATCGCCCCCCGGGACGCCAAGGGGCGCCTGCTGATCCTCCAGGAGAACTTCGCCAAGATCCCGGTCAACGGCTCCACCCTCCAGCTCACCCTGGACGCCACCATCCAGCATCTGGTGGAGGTGGCCCTGGAGGAGGGCGTGGCCCGCAGCCACCCGGCCACCGCCTACGCGGTGGTGGTGGATCCCTACACCGGGGAGATCCTGGCCATGGCCGGCACCCCGAGCTTCGACCCCAATCACATCCTGCCCAAGAAGTTCATGAACCGCAGCGAATCCGAATGGTCCATGACCGACAAGGAGGAGTTCCGCCAGGACCAGGACCGGCAGCGGGCCGCCCGCAAGGTGCACCCGGTGGAGGACAGCTACGAGCCCGGATCCACCATGAAGATCTTCACCGCCGCCATCGCCCTGGAGGAGCGCAAGGTCCACCTGGGCGAGGCCATCAACACCGAAGGCGGACACTGGGCGCACAACGGCGCCGTGGTCACCGACGACCACCACTACGGCTCGCTCACCTTCGAGGAAGTGCTGTGGCACAGCTCCAACATCGGCGCGGCCAAGATCGGGCTGCGGGTGGATCCGGCGGTGCACTACCAGTACCTGCGCAAGTTCGGGTTCGGCGAGCCCACCGGGCTGAACTTCCCCGGCGAGACCGCGGGCCGGCTGCTGGCCCCGGACCGCTGGAGCAACACCACCCAGCAGACCATGTGCTACGGCTACGGCCTGTCGGTCTCGCCGCTGCAGATCCTCATGGCCGGCTGCGCCCTGGCCAACGGCGGACGGCTCATGCAGCCCTACATCGTGCAGAAGATCTTCAACGACCAGGGGGTGCTGCTCCAGGAGTTCAAGCCCCGGGTCAAGGCCCAGGTGATCAGCGAAGAGACCTCCAACATGATGAAGGAGGCCCTCAAGGGGGTCATCACCAACGGCACCGCCCGGCTGGCCAAGCTGGACGGCGAGGTGGAGGCCTTCGGCAAGACCGGCACCGCCCGCAAGCTCATCGGCGGCAAGTACGACCCCCGGCGCCACTACGCTTCGTTCATGGGCTTCTTCCCGGCCGACAAGCCCCAGTACGGCATCCTGTTCATGCTGGACGACCCGGGCGGGGACGTGGAGGGCGGCACCGTGGCCGCGCCCCTGTTCAAGGAAGTGGCCGACGGGATCATGCGCTACCGGCTCACCGGCCGGGACAGCGAGCCCGAGGCGGACCTGAAGCTGAGCCTCCGGGACTGGCCGGTGAGCGAGAACGACGAGGCGGTGGTGCACGTGGAGGTGGGCAAGGTCCCCGACCTGAAGGGGCTCACCCTGAAGTCGGCCATCCACCGGGTGGTGCTGGCCGGCGGCGTGCCCGAAGTGGAGGGCCTGGGCGCCGCCGGACCCAACGTGCTGCGGGTCCAGGAGGTGAGCCCGCCCGCCGGCACCGCCATCCAGCCCCAGACCGCCGTGAAGATCAGGGTCGGCACCCCAGGAGCCCCCACCAGCCCAGGAGCCGCCACCACCCCAGGAGCCCCCATAACCCCATGAACCCCCATACCCCCATGAATCCCGTGAACCCCATGCCTGCCCATGCTCCCCATGCTCCCCATGCTCCCCATGCTCCCCATGCCCCCATGGCCTTTGCCGACTGGATGCGGGACCAGGACGTGTCCGGCCGCTTCGACCCACCCGCGGGCGCGGCCCAGGTGCGGCACCTGACCTGCGACAGCCGGGAGGCGGGGCCGGGCTGGGCCTTCGCCGCCCTGCGGGGCGGCCGCGAGGACGGCGCCGCCTTCGTGCCGGCGGCCCTGGCCGTGGGCGCATCCGCCATCCTGGGCGACCGGGACCTGGACCTGGAACCCTCGGTGCCCTTCGCCCGCATGCTTGACGGCCGGGCCACCCTGGCGCGCCTGGCCCGGCGGCTGTACCGCGAGCCCGATCTGGACCTGGCCCTGATCGGGGTCACCGGCACCAACGGCAAGACCACCACCACCACCCTGGTCCGCCAGCTGCTGCGGCTGGCCGGGCGAGGCTGCGGCCTGGTGGGCGGCGTATGCCTGGCGGCCGGGGACGAAGAACATCCGGCCAAGCTCACCACCCCCGAAAGCCCGGTGTTCTACCGCTGGCTGCGGGCCGCGGTGGACGCCGGGGACGTGGCGGCGGCGGCGGAGGTGTCCAGCCACAGCCTGATGCTCGACCGGGTGCTGGGGGCGCGCTTCCGGGTGGCGGTGTTCACCAACCTCACCCAGGACCACCTGGACTTCCACCCGGACATGGAGGCCTATTTCCAGGCCAAGCGCCGGCTGTTCGAACAGAGCGCCCAGGGCCTGGTGAACGTGGATGATCCGTATGGCCGGCGGCTGCTGGCGGAAGGGCGCGGCTGGCGCGGCTTCGGCCTGGAGCATGCGGCCGAGTACCGGGCCACCGGGCTCGAGCTCAGTCCCACCGGCACCCGGTTCCAGCTGGAGACCCCGGCCGGCGCCTGGCCGGTGTGTAGCCCGCTATTGGGCCGGTTCAACGTCTACAACCTGCTGGCCGCCCTGGCCGCCCTGGCCGAGGCCGGGTTCCCGCTGCCGGAGCTGCTGGCGGCGCTGCCCGGGATCACCGGGGCGCCGGGCCGGCTGGATCGGGTGGACTGCGGCCAGCCGTTCGGCGTGCTGGTGGACTACGCCCACACCCCCGACGCCCTGGACAAGCTGCTGACCGAAGGCCGGCGGCTGCTGGCGCCCGGGGGCCGGCTGCACGTGCTGTTCGGCTGCGGCGGCAGCCGGGATCGGAGCAAGCGGCCGATCATGGCCGCGGCGGTGGCCGCCGGTGCCGATGTGGTCTGGCACACCTCCGACAACACCCGCTGGGAGGCCCCGGAGCCGATCCTGGACGACGGTGCCGCGGGCATCCCCGCCCCGATCCGGCAGGACCCGGCCCGCTACCACCGGATCGCCGACCGGGCCCTGGCGGTGGCCGCGGCCATCGCCGATTGTCGGCCCGGTGACCTGCTTTTGCTGGCGGGCAAGGGCCACGAGCCGTACCAGGAGGTGATGGGCGTCAAGCACCCGTACAGCGACCGGGGCGCGGTGGAGGCGGCCCTGCACGGCCGGCCGATCCCCCGGCCCTGGGCGGAGGTGGCGCGATGAGCCTGTGGCGCCTCAGCCAGGTGCAGGCGGCGGTGGGCGGCACCCTGGTGACCCCGATGCGGCCCGCGGGGGGAGATCCGGACCCGCGGCCGGCCGCCCTGTCCATGGACACCCGCACCCTTCGGCCCGGAGACGGCTTCGTGGCCATCCGGGCCCAGCGGGACGGCCACGCCTTCGCCGCCCAGGCGGTGGCCCGGGGCGCGTCGGCCCTGCTGGTGGACCACGAACTGCCCCTGGAGGTGCCCCAGCTGGTGGTGCCGGACACCCTGGCCGCGCTGCAGCGCTGGGGCGCCGCGCGGCTGGAGGCCTGCCGGCCTCGACAGGTGTTCGGGGTCACCGGCTCGGTGGGCAAGACCAGCACCAAGGAGCTGCTGGCCGGCGCCACCGGCGCCTGGAAGACGCCCGGCAACCGCAACAACACCCTGGGCGTGCCCGAGGCCCTGGCCACCCTGCCCGAAGGGCTGGACGCGGCGGTGGTGGAGCTGGGCATCTCCACCCCCGGCGAGATGGGCCAGCTCACCGCCATCGTGCCGCCGGATTTCGGCCTGATCACCAACATCGGCAGCGCCCACATGGAGAACTTCGTGGATGGCCAGGCGGGCATCGCCCGGGCCAAGGGCGAACTGGTGGCCGGGCTGCGGCCGGGTGGTGCCTGGGTGCACCTGGCCGCGGACCCCTGGTGCCGCTGGGTGGCGCTCCAGCCCTGGGCGGCCCGGGCCCAGGCGGTGCCGGTGGGCCATGGGGCCGCGTTCGGCTGGTCGGAAGAGGTATCCCTGGGCCTGCAGGGGGAGCAGTTCCTGCTGCGCCATCCCGGCGGCCAGGAGGCGGTACGGCTGCGTCTGCGCGGCGCCCACCAGGTGCGCAACGCCGCCCTGGCCGGGGCCCTGGCCATCCTGGCCGGCGGCGACCCCCGGCGGGTGGCCGATGGCCTGGGCTCGGTGGAACCGGAGCCCGGCCGCGGCCGGCTGCACGCCCTGGCCCAGGGCGGCTGGCTGCTGGACGAAAGCTACAACGCCAGCCAGGACTCCATCCTGGCCTGCGCCCAGGCCCTGCTGGGGCTGCCGGGGGGTGAAGCGGTGGCGGTGCTGGGCTGCATCCGGGAACTGGGGGCCACCTCCGCGCGGGTGCACCAGGACACCGGCCACGCCCTCAAGATCCTGGGCCTGGCCCGGCTGTGGGTCTACGGCGAGCACGCCGGGGAACTGGCCCACGGCTTCGGCCCCGGCGCCCGGGCCTTCCCGGATTTCGAGGCTCTGCGCGACGATCCCGAAGGCTTGGGCCGGCTGGCTGCGGAGCACCGGATCCTGGTGAAGGGCAGCCGCTTCTGGGCGGCGGAGCGGGCCGTGGCCTGGCTCCTGGAACGGCTGGGGCCCGGCTAGGCCCGCCCCGCCACCTCTCTGTCGTCCTGGACCCCCGCTCTCCGCGGCCCCGGCGCCGCCGCGGCCGACCGGACCCTGCCCACTTCCGCGTATAATGGACCCCCATGATCCCTTGGCTGCTTCTCCCGTTCAATAAACTGATCCCCGGACTGTCCGTGTTCCGCTATGTGACCTTCCGGGCCGCCATGGCGGCGGCCACGGCCATGGTGCTGTCCCTGCTGTTCGGCCCGCTGGTGATCCGCACCCTCACCCGGCTGAAGATGAACCAGCCGATCCTGGCCGACGGCCCCCAGAACCACCAGGCCAAGGCCGGCACCCCCACCATGGGCGGCACCCTGATCGTGGGTTCCATCGTGATCTCCACCGTGCTGTGGTGCGATCTGGTCAGCATGGGCATCTGGGTGGCGCTGGTGTCCCTGGTGGGCTTCGGCCTGGTGGGCGCCTGCGACGACGCCAAGAAGCTGCTGCGCAAGCAGAACCTGGGCCTGCGCAGCTGGCAGAAGATGGTGCTGCTCACCGGCATCTCCCTGCTGGTGGCCTACCTGGTGCTGCACTTCAACCTGCGCGGGCCGCAGACCGAGGAGCTGTCGGTGCCGTTCTTCAAGCGCTTCACGCCGCACGTGGGGATCTTCCTGGTGCCGTGGATCTGGCTGGTGATGGTGGGCACCAGCAACGCGGTGAACCTCACCGACGGCCTGGACGGCCTGGCCGTGGGCGGCACCCTGATCGTGGCCACCACCTTCGCTATCCTGGCCTACGTGGCCGGCCACGTGAAGATCGCCGGCTACCTGATGGTGCCGCACGTGCCCGGCGGCGGCGAGCTGACCGTGTTCATGGCGGCCATGGGCGGGGCCTCGCTGGGCTTCCTGTGGTACAACGCCCATCCGGCCGAGGTGTTCATGGGCGACACCGGCTCCCTGGCCCTGGGCGGCGCCCTGGGCACCGTGGCCATCATGATCAAGCAGGAGTTGCTGCTGGTGATCGCCGGAGGCCTGTTCGTGCTGGAGGCGTTCAGCGTGATCCTGCAGGTGGGCAGCTTCAAGCTCCGGGGCGGCAAGCGCATCTTCCGCATGGCCCCCTTCCACCACCACATGGAGCTGGGCGGCCTGAAGGAGACCAAGGTGGTCATCCGGCTGTGGATCACCGCCATCGTCTGCAGCCTGCTGGCGCTCAGCTCGCTCAAGCTGCGGTAGAGCCTGATCAAGTAAAGGCTCGGGTCCCTCCATTTCGCCCCAATCCGTTCTGTTGGATCGCTGAAAAGCGATCCAACAGAACGGATTGCTTCGCCGGAGGGCAACCGGTATTTGTGTATCCACCTCCGGGTTTTCGGCTCAACCAGACTTCACTTCGCCTGGACCTTCGCCAATCCCCTGAGACAGTCTCCGCCAATCTGCCGGATCGACTCCGTTGTCTCTGAACGCGAATGCGTTCAGAGACAACGACCAGGGCGAAAGGGAGGGACCCGGACCATCACTTGGTCACACTCCTGGGGCGTCGCGGCTACTTGGCGGTCTTGCGGCTGGAGATATCGAACCACACCGCCAACAGCAGGATCAGGCCCTTGATGATCATCTGGTACTGGGTCTCGATGTTGAGCAGCTGCATGCCGTTGTTCAGCGAGCCCATGACCAGGGCGCCGATGATGGCGCCGATGATGGTGCCTTCCCCGCCCAGGGTGGAGGTGCCGCCGATGATCGCCGCGGCGATGGCGTCCAGCTCGAACAGGTTGCCGGCGGAGGCGGTCGCGGAATTGAGCCGGGCGGTGAACACGAGCCCGGAGATGGCCGACAGCAGCCCCATGATGATGAAGATGGTCAGGTTGAGGACGCTGATATTGATGCCTGACAACCGGGCGGCATCCTTGTTGCCGCCGATGGCGTAGACATGCCGGCCGAAGACCGTCTTGGTGCTGATGAAATTGAACAGGAGCACCAGGATGGCCACCACCACGATGGCCCAGGGAATGCCGCGATACATGATCATGAAGTAGAAGAAGATCATGATCATGGCCGACAGGAAGACCAGCTTGGCGGTCTGCAGCGGAAGCGACAGCACTTCGAAGCCGTAGCCCTTGCGCCGGGCGCGGTTGCGCAGCTCCAGGACGACGAAGATCACCACCGCGGCCAGGGCGAGCATCAGGGTCAGATCGTGGAACGGCACCTGGCCGGGCAGGCTGCCCACCTTGCCGATGAGGAACAGCTGGGGAATGTAGCCGACGCCGATGGCGGTGAAGCTGTCATGCAGGGGAGCGATGGTCTGCCCGCCGGTCACCAGGATGACCATGCCGCGGAACATGCCCCAGCCGGCCAGGGTGACGATGAAGGCGGGCACGCGCTTGTAGGCGATCCAGTAGCCCTGCCAGATGCCCACCAGGAGCCCGACGCCCAGCGCGGCCAGGATCGCCGCCGGGGTGCCCCAGTGCCAGAGGCACTGCACGTAGGCCGCCACCGCGCCGCAGAAGCCGGCGACCGAACCAACCGAGAGGTCGATGTGGCCGGCGACGATGACCAGGACCATGCCGACCGCCAGGATGGCGATGTAGCTGTTCTGGACCATCAGGTTGCTGATGTTTCTCGGACTGATGAAGATGCCGTGGGTCAGGTAGGTGAAGATCGCCCATATGCCCAGCAGGGCGATGAACATGGCGTACTGCTTCAGGTTGTGGGAAAACCCCTTCCGGAGCTCAGCCAACAAGCCCGGTTTCTGGTCCAGCTCCGACATGTCATTTACCCCCTGTGGCGTAGTACATACATTTTTCCTGGGTGGCCTCCTGCCAGGGCAGGTCCCCGGTCAGGCGCCCTTCGTGCAGGACCAGGATCCGGTCGCTCATGCCCAGCACCTCGGGCAGCTCCGACGAGATCATGACGATCGCCACGCCATGCTCGACCAGCTCGTTCATGATGTTGTAGATCTCGAACTTGGCGCCGACGTCGATGCCCCGGGTCGGCTCGTCCAGGATCAGGATGGCGGGCTGGGTCAGGAGCCACTTGGCCAGCACCACCTTCTGCTGGTTGCCGCCCGAAAGGTTGTTGACCTTCTGTTCGATGGACGGGGTCTTGATGGCCAGCCGCTGCACGTAGCGGTTGGTGACCACCACTTCCTGCAGGATGTTGATGACGCCGGCCCGGGTCAGCTGCGGCCCGGTTTCCGCGGTTCCGCCGCCCGGACTGGTGAGCTTGCGCAGGGACGCCAGGGTGATGTTGGAGAGGATGTCCATGCCCAGCACCAGGCCGTTGCCCTTGCGGTCTTCGGAGAGGTAGGACAGGCCGTTCTGGATGGCGTGCCGGGGCTCCCGGATATCGACCTTGCGGCCGTGGATGGTGACCTCGCCCTGGCTCCGGGAGCCATAGGCGCCGAACAGGCTCATGAAGAGTTCGGTCCGGCCGGCGCCCATCAGCCCGGCGATGCCCAGGATCTCGCCCTTGCGGATCTGGAAGGAGACGTCCTTGATGATCTCTTTTTCCACCAGCTCGGGGTGCCATACGGTCCAGTTCCGGACCTCCATCACCACTTCGCCGGCCTGGTGTGGCTGGCGCGGGTAGCGCTGCTCCAGGGTGCGGCCCACCATGAGGCTGATCATCTTGGCCTCGGTCATGCCGCCAGCTTCGGCCATGGTCTGGGATCGGACGGTCTGCCCGTCGCGCAGCACGGTGACGCTGTCGGCGATGGACATGACTTCTTCGAGCTTGTGCGAGATGTAGATACAGGTCACGCCCTTGGCCTTGAGCTGGCGCAGGATGTTCAGCAGGTGCCGGGAGTCCTCTTCGTTGAGCGCGGCGGTCGGCTCGTCGAGGATGAGGATCTCGGCGTTCTTGGCCAGGGCCTTGGCGATCTCCACCAGCTGCTGCTTGCCCACCCCGATATTGACCACCTTCTCCATGGGGTCGACGGTGAGGCCGACCTCCTGGAGCCACTTCCGGGCTTCGACCAGGGCCAGGTCCCAGTTGATGACCCCGTTGCGGGCGATCTCGGAGCCCAGGAAGATGTTCTCGGTGATGGAGAGCTGCTTCACCAGGGCGAGTTCCTGGTAGATGACCACCCAGGGCAAACGCATGTACAAATCATGATTTAAAAGGCTGTTATCTGTGTTTTTTGTTGAAATCCAGTATGCCACAAAAAATCAGTTATGAAGTATTGTACTTTCATGGAGTTTGTGGCAAAACATCCTGTGGAGGCTACATGCCATGGGATCCAAAGCCAAGAGTCTTGCCGACCACCTCGCGGCTGTGCCGGATCCCCGCAAGATCAGGGGCCAGCGGCACGTGCTGCTCGACATCATCATCATCGCCATCCTTGGCACGCTCAGCGGCGTAGACGACTGGGAAGGTATCGAGGAATTTGCCAAGGATCAGGAGGCATGGTTGCGTACCTTTCTTGAGCTACCCCATGGGATCCCTTCGCACGACACCTTCAATCGGGTGTTCCGACTGCTGGACCCGAGTGCTTTTACGGAGGCCTTCCTCGGCTGGGTGAAGGGCGTCCGGAACAAGCTCCCCGGAGATGTGGTCGCCATAGATGGAAAGACGCTTCGAAGTTCGATGGCCGAGGGGAAGCCACCCCTTCATGTGGTCAGCGCCTGGTCTACCGCCAACCATCTGGTTCTCGGCCAGCGGTCCGTTGACGTGAAGAGTAACGAGATCACGGCTATCCCCGAACTTCTCAAGGTTCTGGAACTGAAGGGCTGCATCGTCACCATCGACGCCATGGGGTGCCAGAAGGATATTGCCCGGGGAATCGTGGCACGGAAGGCGGACTACGTCCTGGCCGTCAAAGGCAACCAGGAAAGCCTGCACGAGGCCGTCCTGGCCGCCTTCGCCAAGTTCGATGCCGACCCAGACCCAGCCACCATTCCCCACTTCACTACTGAAGCCATGGAAGAGGGCCACGGAAGACATGAATGTCGCCGCACGACCACCCTTGATGCCACGAAGCACCTCCCACCTGAGATCCTGTTCCTGTGGCCCAAGCTTGAAACCCTGGTCCGGGTTCAATCCGAGACCCAGCGTGCAGGAAAGACCGTCCAGGAAAAACGCTTCTACATCAGCACCCTGCTGATGGACAAGGTGGAAACCATCGCCAACAGTGTCCGGTCCCACTGGGGCATCGAGAATGAACTGCACTGGGTTCTGGATGTGGCCTTCAGGGAGGACGGCCTTCGAACCCGCATGGGGAACGGCCCCGAGACCGGCGCCATCCTGCGCCACATCACGCTCAACATGCTCCGGCAGGACCCGAACACGAAACGGAGCATCCGGCACCGCAGGCTCAAAGCCGCCCTTTCACAGGAATATCGTTTGGCAGCCTTGCTTGGTTTCCCTGGGGAAACGCCCATTGCTTGATTCTACAAATCAATCATGCGTTTGCCCTGGGACGCTACCCCGCCTGCGTGTGTTGCGCCCAAAGGTGCCTGTCCTGCTTGTTACTGGCCGAATCGACCAGTCGGCGCTGAGCTTGGCCTCAGCTCATCCTGGCGTCACTTTGCTGTCCAAGCCCTTCGGGCTAAGGGAACTCCAAAAACACCTCGAAAATATGGGACTGGGATGAAGCGCGTTTTACAGGTACTGTAAATCTGGCAGCAGGGCTTTAACGTCCTTTCAGATGATATTCCTTGCATTGAAACAAATTCAAGAATACTGGCACCACAGGTTCAGGAAAATGTTTCATAAAACTGGTATTGTCACACGTGGTTGTTGCTTTCCCGATAATTTTGCAATTACCGATTGGAGGGATAAAGTGATTAACTCATTAATGATAAGACAGCGACTATTGGCTGGCTTCGGGCTGGTCCTGGCTCTACTGGCGTTCTCGGTCGGGAATGCGCTCTGGAGCTTGAGTGGTATCTCTGCCAACACCACGCGTATCGTCTCGGTATACGCCAGTGAGCAGACCCTCAGTCATCGCATGGAATTCGAAGTCCAGAGCGTTCAGCGTTTCATCCGAACGATCCTGATCGACCGAGACCCCCGCGAGGTCGCGGCCAACCAGGAACAGATCCGTTCGGCCCGTCGGAACTATGATGGATTTTCAGATAAGTTGGGTGGGTTGCTGATCTCGGCAGAGGCCAAGGCGCAATATGCCAAGGTGGCCCAGAGCCGTGACCAAGCCCGAGAGGCGAACAATGAGATCCTCAAGCTGGTTGAGGGGGGTAAGCTGGCGGAGGCGGTAGCCCTTCTGCTGGGAACGGCACGGCAAAGTAATAGTGCATGGATGACGGACCTGGAGGGCCTGTCTCGGATCGTCGACGACCGGATGGTGCAAGCCTCCGATGAAGCTCAGCAAGCCTACCGAGAAGCAAGGGCGCTCTTGATCGGTCTGGCCGTCCTGGCCATGGCCGTGGGCCTTGCCGCTGCCCTGGTCATCACTCGCAGCATTGTCAACCCTCTCCAGACCTTCAGTAAGGTCATGGGCGTCGCAGCCGGGGGCAATCTTACCGTGAAGGCCGAAGTGCGGGGCCAGGACGAATTGGCGGAGCTTGGTCGACACCTCAATGACATGCTGAATCGGCTGAGAGGGACCATGACGGAGGTGGCCCGCTCCGCAACATCCGTGGCCAGTGGCGCAACAGAACTGTCTGCCTCCTCAGAGGAAATGTCAGCCACGACCTCCCAGCTGGCGAAGGGGGGAGAAACCATGCAGACAGTTACCGAACAGGTGGCCTCCGCCATTATCCAGCTTTCTGCCAGTGCCCAGCAGGTGGCCTCGAACGTTAAGCTAACGGTAGAACAAGCGGGCATGGCCGTCGACGCCACAGAACAGGGCAATGCGGGCGGTCGCCAGGCTTCCGCCGGGATGGAACGAATCCATGCCGCAACCAAGAACATTGCCCGGGCGGTGGCGGTCATCCGGGACATTGCCAAGCAGACGAACCTGCTATCCCTGAACGCGGCCATCGAAGCCGCAAAGGCTGGGGCCCATGGCAAGGGCTTCGCGGTGGTGGCCGAGGAAGTGCGCAAGTTGGCTGAGCGGAGCCGCCAGGCCGCCATTGAAATCGATGGCCTGATCGCGGAAACCAACGATGCGGTGGACAATGGCCTTCGCTCAGTGAATCGGACTTTGGAACTCATCGTTGTCGTCCAGGAAAAAATCGGAAGTATCGCCAACATGGCCTCTGAGGTCGGGACTGCAACCGAAGAGCAATCGCGCACCGCCACCGAAGTGACTCGCCGAATGGAACAGGCTGCTCGGGAAGTGGGGCAGAACGCCTCCGCCACCCAACAAATGTCGGCCACGGTCCATGAGATCAGTCGGACCGCCGCCGATCTGGCACGTGTCTCCGAAGGACTTGCCCTCTCGTTGAGTCAGTTCAAGGTATAGGGGCCTAACAAAATTCGACGCCACCCACCCTTCAGAATGGCGACCATGCCGCCCTTGTATGAATTCCCCGGGGTGAATTCATACGGAGGATGAGCAGCATTTCGCCGGGATCCTCGCCACGGATGGAGGCCAGCCCGGAGACGAACTCTCGCCCCAGCTGGTTCTGGGCGCCCCATTCCGGAGGTGGCTTGATCTGGCCCGGCTCCAGGCCAAGTACGTCAGAAACAGAATCGACCTGCATGCCGACGATGCGGTCCTGGGCCTCCACGATCACCGTGATGGGCCGCCCCCCGTCCGGGGCCGGCCCCAGGTTGAACCGCCGGCGCAGATCGAGAACCGGGACGATGGTACCCCGGAGGTTCAGGACCCCGGGCATGTATGGCGGCGTGTTAGGGATGCGAGTGAGTAGCGTCCCGGCGAGGATCTCTCGGACCTGCAGGATGGGTATGGCGTAGTCCTCACCCGCCAAGGCGAAACACAGGACCTAGTGACGATGGGATCCACCGGCTAGATTCGCAGGTTCCATCCAACTCCTCGTTCGCTAATTATCTAAATAATAAGTAGAATACCTGATCATTTCATTGTGAGGAAATACCCAAATAATAGTCAACATGATTTTTTTTTCTTAGTATCATTTATTGTTTTTTAATAAATTAATAGCATTTTGTGGTTTGCATCGCCCACAGGTATTGGATTTTATAAATATTTATATTGAATATTTTTATGTCCATGAGGCCTCCCCTGTTGCGATAGCCCCACGTAACCGTTCACGCCCCTGCCTGATGACAGAACAACGGCTTCGGATCCGGGAAACCGGCCCTCACCCCTCCAGGGGCGCCGCCCATGGCAGCGAAACCACGACCTCCAGGCCGTCCAGGCGTTCCGAACGGCCCAGCTCCACCCTGCCCTGGTACCGTTCGGCCACGGCCTTGACGATGGCCAGCCCCAGCCCGTTGCCGAGCCCCTCCTGCCCCGGCAGGCGGTAGAACCGGTCGAACACCCGCTGCCGTTCCTCCGGCGGGATGCCGGGACCACTGTCGGCCACCACCAGCGCCACCCGGTTCCCATGGGTGCGGACGGCCAGATCCACGATCCCGCCCCGGGGGGTGTACTTCACGGCGTTCTCCAGCAGGTTGCGCACCAGGATGCGCAGGGGCCCTTCCTGGCCCAGCGCCGCGCCGGCCGCCCCGTCCTCCAGGCCCAGGTCGATCCCCTTCGCCAGGGCTGACGGCAGCACATCGGCCATGGCGAGGGCGGCCACTTCCACCAGGTCCACCCGGGTCACTTCCCCCGGTCCAGTTGCTGCATCCTGCCTGGCCAGCAGCAGCATCTGCTCCACCAGGCGGGTGGCCCGATCCACCCCCTCCAGCAGCCGGGCGGTGGCCAGGACCCGGACCGGCTCCGTCCCGGCCCGCTGGAGCCCCTGGACCTGCAGGCGCAGCGCCGCCAGGGGCGTCCTCAGCTCATGGGCGGCATCGGCCACGAAATCCCGCTGGGCGGCAAAGGCCCGGTCCAGCCGGGAGAACAGGAGGTTGATCTCCTCCACCAGCGGCAGCACCTCATCCGGCAGCCCGGCCACAGGCAGCGGAGACAGGTCCTCCACGGCCCGGCCGGCGACCTGATCCCGCACCCGCAGGATCGGCCTGGTTGCCCGTCTGGCCATCAGCCAGACCGCGGCCAGCAGCAGCGGCACCAGCAGCAGGGCTGGGAGCACCGCCTGCACCGCCAGGCCCGCCGCCATACGGCCCCGGGCGCGCAGGTCCTGGGCGACCTTGATGACCGTGGCCGGGGTCCGGGCCGAGTAGACCCGGTAGAGCCGGCCCCCCGCCTGCACACTGGCGAAACCCTCCACCGGCGTGGGAGGCAGGGGCGTCCGGTCCGCCGACTGGAACCGGCAGGCGCCATCCGCACCCCAGACCTGGATGACCAGGCCGAGCCCGTCGTCGTCCATCGGGCGCAGGAAGCCCGGGACGGGCTGGGGAACCGTGGCCATGCCCTGGAGGGTCAGGGCGACCTGGCGCATCTGGGCGTCGAACACTTCGTCCGCCTCGGCCCCGGTCACCCGATAGATCAGACCGGCCTGGACCAGGGTCGCCAGCAGGATGGCCGCCGACAATAGCCGGAGCAGGCTGCGGACAAGAGAGTGGCCGGGGTGGAGCTGGGGCCGGTCCATGGTCAGGCCCTGGGGACCAGGTAACCGACCCCCCGCACGTTCTGGATCAGGTCCGCGCCAAGTTTGCGCCGCAGGCCGTGGATGTAGACTTCCACGGCGTTGCTGGCCGGGTCGTCCTGCCAGCCGTACAGCTTGCCCTCCAGCTGGGCCCTGGAGAGGATGCTCCCCGGCCGGGCCAGCAGCGGCTCCAGCACGGCCCACTCCTGCCCGGTGAGCAGCACCGGCAGACCATCCACCAGAGCCTCCCGGGTCGCGGGGTGGATCACCACGTTGCGGAAGGCATAGACCGCTTCCAGCCGGCCGGTGGCGCGCCTCAGGTTGGCCCGTATCCGCGCCAGCAGTTCGTCGAGATCGTACGGTTTCAGCAGGTAGTCGTCGGCCCCGGCGTCCAGGCCGGAAACCCGCTGGTCCAGGCTGTCCCGGGCCGTGGTGATGATCACCGGCAGGGCCTGGCTGCGCCCCCGCAGCCGGCGCAGCACCTCCAGCCCGTCCCGTCCGGGCAGGCCCAGGTCCAGGACCATCAGGTCATAGGCGCAGGTGGCGGCGGCCGTGTCGGCGGCGTCCCCGTCGCGCACCCAATCGACGCCGTAGCCCTCGGCCGCAAGCGCATCCAGCATGCTTTCGCCGATCATGGCATCGTCTTCCACCAGCAGAATCCGCATCATGCCCTTCCAGGTCCAAGGGCCTCATGATCCACCGAGGCCTCCCCCATAGCCGGCGGGTCAACCTGCAGGTACGCCGCCAGCATGGCCACCAGTTCCCCTTGAAGCGCCTGGCGGTCGATCACCGGATCGTCGGGATGGGCCGCGAACCGGTGGGTCAGCGCCTCCACGGTGTGGATGACCACGTAGCCAGCATGTTCAAGGCTGGGCCGGCACACCTCCGGGTAGGTGCGCAGGAGCCCGGCCATGGTCCGGGTGGCCTGGTGTTCAGCGTCCAGCAGAAGCCGGTGGACGTGCTCTGGCAGCGGCGTCTCCTCCAGCAGGATGTGCTGCAGGCGCGGGCGCTGGACGTGGACGTCGAGCATGTCGACCACATAATCCGCCAGGGCCGCGCCCAGGCTATGGTTTTCGGTGATGATGTGCCCGACCCATTCCTTCTGCCGCCTCCGGGTCTCTTCCATGTGCTGTTCCAGCAGGGCCACGGCCAGCGCCTCCTTGCTGGCGAAGTACTGGTAGAGCGTGCCGATGGAGACTCCGGCTGATTCAGCGATCCGGTTCGTGGTGCCGGCGGCGTAACCCCGAGTCTCGAAGACCTGGGCGGCGGCGGTGAGGATCGCATCCACGGTGGCCTTGGACCGCCTCTGGACCGGCGGTTTTCTCGGATGGGAATGGGTGGCAGTGGGCTTTGAGCCAGTTCTTGCAATGCGGGGGGCCATGATATCCATGATCACTCAGGTTTCAGGATGCCTGCAATCGGCATCAGGGCCCATGGTGCGCGATGGTGCGCGGCGGCGCGCCCCGGAAATCCGAGCAGGAGCCCCCAAAGGCATTGCCAGGACGCCTTCAAATTCAGCTTAAACTTTAATATGTTTATTCTTATGTATAACCAATTACGAACTGATCCCGAATCGCCAATGCGAGTATGCATGAACTGAATCTTCGCTCAGACTTTCAATGCAAGCGACCGGCCCAGGCATCCGTGCGGATCCTCCAGGCCTGTTTATTCGTGACCGTTTCCAGCGGGCCAGTCCTGGGCGTAGTCCGGTACGTCGACATCATGAAGACCAGTGTCAAGGCCTGAGGTGCACCCATGCCAAGAGTGAAACTGACCCGAACCACCCGCGCCGCGCTCTACTTCCTTCGCTTCTACCTCATCTTCCTGATGCTCCTGCTCGGGTTCCGCTTCCTGAAAGCGTTCCACTGAGGTGACCGTGCTACGCCCCCTATCACCGGAGCAAGAGAAATCCAGGGCGGCCCTCACCTCTGTGGCTGCCGCCGTCCTGCTGACCGCTACCAAGATCGGGGTCGGTCTGATGACCGGCAGCCTGGGCATCCTGTCCGAGGCCGCCCATTCGGCCCTGGACCTGGTGGCCGCCCTGGTCACGGTGCTGGCCGTGAAAGCCTCCGCCCGGCCGGCGGACAACGACCATCCCTACGGCCACGGCAAGGTGGAGAACCTGTCCGCCCTGTTCGAAACCTTCCTGCTCCTGCTGACCTGCGGCTGGATCATCAGGGAAGCGGTCGCCAGGCTGGCCTTGAACACCGTCCAGGTGCGCGTCAACCTCTGGGGCCTCGGCGTGATCGTGCTCTCCATCCTGGTGGACCTGGGGCGATCCCGCGCGCTCATGACGGTGGCCAGGAAACACCACAGCCAGGCCCTGGAAGCCGATGCCCTGCACTTCAGCACCGATGTGGGGTCCAGCGGGGTGGTCCTGCTCGGCCTGCTCCTGGTGTACGTGTCCAGGACGTTCCACCTGCCCTGGCTGATGAAGGCCGATGCCTTGGCTGCCCTGGCGGTGGCCGGCATTGTGGTGTGGGTCAGCCTGCGCATGGGACGGAAGACGATCTCGGACCTGATGGATGCCATCCCGCCGGACCTGATCCACCAGGCCAACCTGCGAGTACTCGCGGTTCCGGGCGTCGCCGCGGTCACCCGCATCCGCATGCGCCGGATCGGCGGGGCCTGGTTCTCGGACGTGATCATCCAGGTGGACGCCGCGCTCACCGCCGCGCAGGCCCACGCGGTCGCAGATCCGGTGGAACTCAGTCTGGCCGCCCTGATGCCGGACGGGGACGTGATGGTCCACGCGGAACCTGCGCCAGACTGAATGGATCCATGGAGGGCTTGAATGAGGCAGTCCCACCCGGACCTTCCCTCACTGCCACCCGCCCGTCCGAACCGAAACCCGCTTGGCCATGATGGGGCGGTCAGCAAACCATGATACAGGCAGGCTGAGGCGGTCCCGGCGATGTCGGCGGAGGGTAGCTGGTAGATTAAGTAACCCCCATGCTGGACCTGCTCAGTATGTCTACGTTTGGCCGGGTCCAGGGCCTTTCGCAAAGGAATCAGATCCATGCCGTTCCACATCATCCTCGTCCACCCCGAGATCCCCCAGAACACCGGCAGCATCGGCCGGCTGTGCGTATCCACCAACAGCCAGCTGCACCTGGTCCACCCCCTGGGCTTCGACACCTCGGACGCCCAGTTGCGGCGGGCCGGCCTGGACTACTGGGAGCATCTGAACCCCACCCACTACGACGACTGGGACAGCTTCCTGGCCCGCAACCCGGCCCGCCGGCTGTGGTTCTTCACCACCAAGGGCGACCGCCGGCACACCGATGTGGCCTGGCGGGAGGACGACGGCCTGGTGTTCGGCCGGGAGACCGCGGGGCTGCCCCCGGAGATCCTGGGGGCCTTCCCGGACCAGCTGGCCAGGATCCCCATGCCCGGCGATTTCCATCGCAGCCTCAACCTGGCCCAGGCGGCGGCGGTGGGACTCTACGAGGCCCTGCGCCAGACCAGCGGCTGGTAGACAGCGTTCACCAGGGGCAGTCGCCGGTCACCTGCATCCGGAAGGCGCCCGGCTCCAGGGTGAGCTCGGCCCGGTCCCGGGCCGGCGCCGGTTCGCCGTCCAGGTGCCAGGGACTGGCCGGGTCCAGGCGCAGGGTGGCGCCCAGGATCCGGCCCTGCCGGCGCAGGCTGGTATGGCCCCCCTCCCGGAACAGCTGCGGCACCTGGGACAGCATCTCCCACCAGCCCGGGCGGCGCAGCCGCACCCAGTCCAGGACGCCGTCGTTGGGCCGGGCGTTCGGAGCGATCCACAGCCCGGACCCGTACTGGGGCAGGTTGGCGAAGCACAGGCTCCAGGCGCTGCCGGGCAGCTCCGCCGCGGGCTCGCCCCAGGCCGCCCGCAGCCGGTCCAGGCGCCCCAGCGGCGCCGGCGCCGCCAGCGCCCGGGCTTCCCAGTCCAGGCCCACTTCCGGGCCCTGCCGCCACAACCGGAGGCAGGCCGCGGCATAGCTGCGCAGGCCCCGGCCCTTGGCCGCGCCGAACAGCTGGGCCACCCGGGCCTCGAAGCCGGTGCCGCACAGGTTCAGGAACGGCACGCCGTCCAGGCGCGGCAGATCCATGACCAGCTCCCGGCCCTCCAGCAGGCGCAGGACCGCGCCCGCCGGGTCCAGGGGCGTGCGCAGCCCGCGCACCAGGCCGTTGCCGGAGCCGCCCGGCACCGCGCCCAGGGGCACCGGACAGCCCTGGCCGCTCAGCGCGACCAGGGCCCGGCCGGCGTGGTGCAGGGTGCCGTCGCCGCCCCAGACCAGCAGGGGGCTTCCGGCCGCCCGGGCCAGGGCGATGCTGGGCCCGTAGTCGAAAGGCGGTTCCAGCCGCACCGGATGCAGCCGCTGCCGGCACGCGGCCGGCAGCCGGGCCAGCAGGGCGTCCAGGTCCAGACCGCTCCGCCCGGCCAGCGGATTGTAGACCAGCGGAACCGCGCCGTCGCTCACGCGGGGGCCTGGAACCGGGTGGGCGGGGCGGTCAGCTCCAGCCGGACCCCGGTCACCGGATGCTCCAGCATCAGTTTCCAGGCGTGCAGCCAGAGCTGGTCCGAAGCCTCGCCCTGGTAGAAGCCGTCCCCCAGGACCGGGTGGCCCAGATGGGCCAAGTGCACCCGGATCTGGTGGGTGCGGCCGGTGTGCGGCTCGGCCACCACCCAGCAGCCCGGGACCAGCCCGGCGGCCTCCTCGGCGGTGGCCGGGCGGAAGCTGGTCTGGGCCGGCCGCGGCTCCACCAGGTCACCGGTGCAGCCGTAGCGGGTGGGCTGGGAGCCGCGCACCCGGCCGATGGCCAGGTCCACGTCCACCGGCTCCAGGGGCCGGGACACCCGCGCCAGGTAGGTCTTCTGGATGGTCCGGGCCTGGAACTGGCTGCCCAGGTGCGCCTCGGCCCGCTTGGCCAGCACCAGGATGCCCGAGGTGCCCTGGTCCAGCCGGTGCTGCAGCATCAGGGGCTGGCCCGGGCGCTGGCGCAGCAGCAGGGCGCTGAGATCGTGCTGGTCCGAGGCCTGGGTGCCCTGGGAGGCCATGCCCGCGGGCTTGGCCACCACCAGCAGCCAGTCGTCCTCGAACAGCACCGGCACCTCGCCTTCGGGGGGCGCGCCCAGGGTGTCGTCGTAGGCCACCAGCACCTCGGTCCCGACCGCCAGGGTCCGGCCCGCCACCCGCACCCGCTTGCGGGCCACCTGCACCCCGCCCAGCTGGAGCGCGGCCCTGGCCTTGCGCCGGCTCAGGCCGGTGCGGACCGATACCAGCTGGTCCAGCCGCAGCTGTTCCTCGGCCAGATCAACATTGAACTTCCATATGCGTGTGGTCATCCGTCAAGATTAACGCGACCGGCCAGGAACCGCGGCTGGTAGGGTGATTTCATGACCCCCAGCTGGCCTGGCATCCGGGACAGATCCATGGCGGAGCAGTGGGCTGCCCGCCTTGGGGGGCGCGTGCGTCGGGCCTTCGCGCAGCTGGGCTCCGTCTCCTGGCTGCTGGCCCAATGCGTGCGCGCGGCGCTCCGGCTGCAGCCGGAACAGCTGCGGGTCGTGCTGGACATGACCCGGATCCAGATCCGCTTCACCGCCCTGGACGCCCTGCCCCTGTGCTGCCTCACGGCCACGCTGCTGGGCGGGATCACCCTGCTGCAGGTGTTCGGCCAGCTGTCCGCGTACGGGGTGGAAAGCTACCTGAGCCGGGTGCTGGCCCAGCTGGTGATCCGGGAGCTGGGCCCGCTCATGGTCGGGATCCTGGTGCTCAGCCGGAGCGGCACCGCCATGGCCACGGAGATGGCCAGCCGCAAGCTCAGCGGCGAACTGGACGCCCTGTGCGCCAGCGGGGTGGATCCGGTCCAGTACCTGCTGCTGCCGCGCCTGCTGGGCGGCGTCATCTCGATGTTCTCCCTGGTGATCGTGTTCGACGCCGTGGCCCTGCTGGGCGGCTTCGCGGTGGCCTGGCTGCAGCGGCCGCTGTCCTTGCCGTTCTTCCTGCATGCCCTGGGCCGGGCCATCGGCCACCGGGAACTGGCGGCCACCTTCGGCAAATGCCTGGTGTTCGGCCTGGCCATCCCGCTGCTGTGCACGGCGCACGGACTGCGGGTCAAGCGCAGCAGCACCGAGATCCCCCAGGCGGTCACCCGGGCCTGCGTGGTTTCGCTGGGGGTCCTGCTGCTGGCCGGGGCGCTGCTTTCGGTGCTGATCTATGCCTGACCCCGGCCCGCTCCTGGCCCTGGAGGCCGTGACCCTGGTCTCGCCCGAAGGCCGGAGCGTGTTCCGCGACCTGCACTGGCAGCTGTCCCGGGGGGCCCGGTTCCACGCCCAGAGCGGCGCCGGCGGCGGCGCCACCGCCCTGCTCCGGCTGTGCGCCGGTCTGGCCGAACCCGACGCCGGCCGGGTGCTGCTGGACGGCGTGCCCCTGAGTGCCGAAGGCCCTCTGCACCCCTTCCTGGCCCGGGGCGCCCTGGGCTGGGTGCCCTCGGACGGGGGCCTGGCCGCGAACCTCACCCTGCTGGAGAACGTGACGCTGCCGCTGCGGTTCGCCCTGGGGCTGGGCCGGCACGCGGCAGAGCGCGCCGCCCGGACCTGGCTGGAGCGGGCCGGGCTGGACCAGCAGCTGCAGGAGCGCCCCGCCGCGTCCGATCACCGGGCCAGCTGGATGACAGGCCTGGCCCGGGCCGCCGCCAAGGGCTCCCGGCTGTGGCTGGTGGATCGCCCCCTGGGGGGCCTGGACGCGGCCGCGGCGCTGGCGGCCGAGGCGATCCTGGACGCGGCCGCCCGCGACCCGGAGGTCACCCTGGTGCTGGTGGGCGGGGCCTGGAGGTCCGGCCTGGGCCGGGAACTGAGCATCGGCGGCGGCCAGGTCTGCAGCGCAGACGTGGTACCCGGGCTCCGCCCGGGTACCACGTGGGGGTCAAAGGGGGAACATCGCGAGCGCAGCGAGCAGGCAGTTCCCCCTTTCATCGCAGACGCGCCATGAAGGGAAGCCCATGAGACTGGAAAAGGATGACGCCAAGATCGGGCTGCTGGTGGCCCTGGCCCTGGCCCTGTTCGTGGGCTTCCTGTTCCAGCGGGGCGTGTCCCCGCTGCTGCGCCGGACCACCCATGTGCGGGTCGGCCTGGACAGCGTGGCGGACCTGGCCGAGGGCACCGAGGTCCAGCTCCAGGGCCTGCGGGTGGGCCAGGTGGAGGCGATGACCCTGCGCCGCAGCGGGGTCCTGTACCGGTTCCAGGTCACCCTGGGCCTGCGCCCGGACATCGTGCTGTGGACCGGCACCCGGGCCGTGGTGGTCTCCAAGCCGCTGGGCAGCACCTTCCTGGACCTGCAGCTGCCGCCCCCGGCGCAGCGCCTGCAGCCGCTGGCGGCGGACGGCGAGCTGGAGGGGGGCAGCAGCCCCTCCCTGGGCGCCCTGGTGGAGCACCTGGACGCCCTGGTGATGAACCTGGACCACACCCTGGACCAGGCCCGGGCCCCGTTCCAGGCCCGGGGCCTGGACGTCCTGCTGGAGCACCCGCGCGTGCGCCAGGTGCTGACCGACCTGGACGGCTCGCTGCGCGCCGTCCAGGCCCTGGCCGGGGACAGCCGCGGCCTGGTCCAGCAGGGGGGCACCAGCCTGGCCGCTCTGGACCGGGCCCTGGCCAGCCTGGACCGCAGCCTGCTCGCCGTAGGCCACCTGGCCGAGCGCGGCTCCGGCGATCTGGACACCGTCACCGACCGCCTGTCCGGCACCCTGGCCGCGGTGGCGGACCTGGCCCAGGAACTGCGGGACCAGGCCCGGACCCTGGGCCCGGACGCCAGCGCCAGCCTGCAGTCCCTGGACCGGACCCTGCGCGCCGCCGAGGACCTCCTGGAGCTGCTCAAGGCCCGGCCCAGCCGGATCGTGTGGGGCCGGCCCAGCGCCAAGGACCGGGAGGCCGCGGCGGCCAGCGCCGAGGCCGCCCGGGCCCGGACCGCGGCGGGCCGGACCACGCCGGCCAAGCGGTCGGCCGGGCCGGACCCGGCGCCCTGAGCCTACCCCTCCCGCAGCGCCTCGGAGCGCAGGGTGCGCCGGGCCTGCACCATCCGCCGCAGCGCCTCCCGGTCCTCGGCCGCCATGCCCTTCAGCACCAGGCCCACCCGGATGGGTAGCAGATCGAACTCCAGGTGCTCGCAGTGGCGGATCTCCCCCGCCAGGCGCAGGGAGCTGCCGCCGGGCAGCACCGTTTCCACCACCGCTTCGTCCGGCAGCGGGTCCGCGATCGGTTCCACCAGCCCCAGCCCCATGCCTGTCTCGGTCAGGTTCAGCAGGAAGGCGTTGTAGGCCCGGCCGGCGATCCACAGGGTCGCGCCCAGGGCCGGCAGCTCCGGCGTGGCCACCCGCACATCGTCCCGGTGGTGGAACTCCAGCGGCTGACCCGGCCAGGCGGCCCGGAGCACCCGCGGCTGGACCGGGACCCCGTCCACCATCAGCGGCTCCAGCAGGTGGGTGGTCATGGAGACCACCTCGTCGTCCAGCAGCACCGATACGACGACCGGGGTGCCGGGCGGCGGCAGCAGATCCCGCCGCTTGGCGCCCAGCAGCCGCAGGGCGACCCCGGTCTCCAGCCCGCAAAGCTGCAGCTGGCCGAGCATACGGGCGGTGCCGTCCACCCTCAGACTGGCGGCGCCATGGGACTCCTTGACCCTGCGCAGCAGGATCTCCAGATCGCGGGGGCTCAAGCGTCGCAGATCGGCCATGGCCTATGCCTCACATTCCATATTGCAGCCTTTCGGCCAGATTGGGGTGCAGTCCCGCGGCGCGGATGGCCCGGGCGGCGCCCGCATGATCGTAGTCCAGGCGGTGCAGTTTCACCCGCCGGCTGCCCGGGTCGTAGGTCATGAACGAAAGCCGCGGGTCCCGGTCCCGGGGCTGGCCCACGGAGCCGGGGTTCACCAGGTACTTGCAGTGGTCCCGCAGCTGGAACCACACCCCGGGCTCGAAGTGCAGATGGCTAATCCGTTCGGCCGTCTCATCCAGCTCGTACGCCTCCGGCAGATGGGTGTGCCCGAAGAAGCACAGGTTGTGGCGCTGGCCGTCCGGGCGAGCCGCGACCGCCAGGGTCTCGAAGGCGTCGAAGGCCTGGAGCGCCTCCCGGGGATGCAGCAGGTAGGCGTCCTCGTCCAGGGGCGAGCCGTGGGCGATCAGGTAGTCCTGGCCCACGGCCAGGGGCCCCTGGGGCAGGTTCTCCAGGAACCAGGCGTGGTCCTCGGTGAGCTGGGTCTTGGTCCAGCTCACGGCGGAACGGGCCGGCAGACTGAAACTCAGGTCCAGGCCGGGGGTCACGCAGGCCCGGTCGTGGTTGCCCCGCACCAGGGTCATGGGCGCCAGGGTCCGGATCAGACTCAGGGTCTCGTTGGGGTTGGCGCCGTAGCCCACCAGGTCGCCCAGCAGCACATAGCGCTCGAAGGTCCGCCGCCGGGCATAGCGCAGGACGGCTCGCAGGGCGGGCAGGTTGGCGTGGATGTCGGAGAGGATCAGGTCCATGGGGATGAGGTGTCGCTGGCGGGGTTTTTATTCCAGAGCGCTGCGAACCGGGCGAGCGCCGGGGAGTCCGGGTTCTGGGCAGTTCGACAGGGTGGAAGAAGGGTCCAATCCTACCATAAGGGGACCGGGAATTCCGAAACGCCTGGAAGGGCCGATCATACGTTCGACCGAGCCTGAGTTTCGGCGCGGCTCAGGGCGCGCACCAGGGCCCGCGCCAGGATGCTGGACGAGCGGCCCAGGGGCAATACCATGGGCGCCTCGCTCCAGGCCGCGGTGCGCTGCCGCCACCGGGCCAGGAACTGCTCCCGGGTGGTGGCCAGGGGCCGGAACGGATCCCCGCCCACCCGGGCCCAGGCCCGTTCCGGCACCTCGGCCAGCCACAGCACGGCGCTGCCCGAAGCCCACACCGCCGCCCGGGTGTCCGGGTTCTCCCAGGCGCCGGCGCCCAGGGCCACCACCCCCGGCGAGGTCACGCAGTCCTTCACCGCCTGGGCTTCCAGGGCCCGGAACCCGGCCTCCCCCCGCTGCTGGAACAGCTGGGCGATGCTCATGCCGGCCTCCGTCTCCACCCGCTGGTCCGCGTCCCGGTCCGGCATATCCAGCATCCGAGCCAGCTGTCGGGCCAGGGTCGACTTGCCCGCCCCGCTGCCGCCCACCAGCACGATCCCCTGGCCCCGGGCGATGGGCGGCCGCGCCCGCCACCGCTCCAGCTGGGCCCGCCACAGCAGCAGCCGCGGGTCCCGGGCCCGGGCCACCGCGCCGATCATGGCCAGCGCCTCGGCGCCCGCCTGGAAGCAGTCCCGGGCATCGCGCACCCCCAGGCCGCCGATGGCCACCGGGGCGATGCCGCGCGCCCGCAGGATCCGGCAGCCCTCGGCCAGGCCCTCCAGCCCCAGCGGCGCCGCGTGGTCGCCCTTGCTGGCGGTGGCCCGGAGCGGGCCCACGCCGGCGTGATCGCAGGCCTCGGTGCCGGTCCATTCGCTCAGCTGATGGGTGGACGTGCCCAGGTGCAGCCCGGCCAGGTCCGGGAGCCGGCGCGCCTCGGCCGGCGGCAGATCCTCCTGGCCCAGGTGCAGTCCCCACAGCCCTGGCGCCTCCCGGGCCGCCAGCACGGCCAGATCGGCCCGATCGTTAAGGCAGATGGCCGGCCAGCCGCCCCGGTCCGCCGCCTCGCGCAGGGCCGTGCGCAGTTCCGCCCACTGGCACAGGAGGTCCTGGGGCTTGCCCCGGAACTGCACCAGGGGGAAGCCGGCCGCGCCGAGCCGGCGCACCTGCTCGGCCAGCGACTCCCGGCGGCGGCCGTCGGTGATGGGGTAGATGGGGGGCAGCTGGATCATGGCTTGGCCTGGCGCCGGAAGAAGACCGCCCGCAGGTTCATGGCTGGGCCTCGAACTGCAGGCGCACCAGCTTGGCGTAGGTGCCGGCCCGGGCCATGAGGCTGTCGTGGTCGCCCCGCTCCACCAGCCGGCCCTGGTCCATGACCCAGATCTCGTCCGCGTCCTTGATGGTGCTCAACCGGTGGGCGATCGTGAAGGTGGTCAGCCGGTGGCTAACTCGCTCGATCACCTTCTGGATCTTGTGCTCGGTCACGCTGTCGATGTTGGCGGTGGCCTCGTCCAGCAGCAGGATGGCCGGTTCCTGGTAGAGCATCCGGGCGAAGGCCACCAGCTGCCGCTCGCCGGCGGACAGCTTCTGGCCGCGCTCGCCCACCTGGGTCTGCAGACCGTCCGGCATCAGGCCCACCAGGTCTTCCAGCTGGCTTTGCTCCAGTACCAGGGCCAGCCGGGCCGGATCCATGGGCCGGCCCAGGGTGATGTTCTCCTCCAGCGTGCCGGAGAAGATGAACACGTCCTGCAGCACCAGCCCGAACAGGCCGCGCAGCTGCTTGAGCCGCGCCTGGCGCAGGTCCACCCCGTCCACGGTGATGCGCCCCTCCTCCACGTCGTAGAAGCGCATGAGCAGGTTGATGAGGGTGGACTTGCCGGCCCCGGTGTGGCCCACCACCGCCACCCGCCGGCCCCTCGGGATCACCCCGGACAGCCCGCGGACCACCTTGCGTCCCCCCGGCTCATAGGCGAAGCCCACATCCTCCAGGCGGATCTCGTGGTTGAACACCACCGGCTCCGGCCGCTCGGCCTCCGGAATGGCCTCGGTGTTGTCCAGCAGCTTGAAGATCCGCTCGCTGGAGGCCAGGGCGGTCTGCATGACGTTGTAGCGTTCGGCCAGTTCCCGGATCGGCCGGAAGAACCGCCCGGACTGCTGGATGAAGGCCAGCAGCAGGCCCAGGGTGAGGGTGCCGCTCTGCAGCCGGAAGCCGGCGTAGAAGATCAGCGCCGCCAGCGTGCCGTTGGTGATGAACTCCACCACCGGGAAGAACACCGCGTAGGCGAAGATGGTGCGCAGGAAGGCGTCCAGGTAGCTCTGGTTGGAGGCCCGGAACAGATCGCGGCTGCGCGCCTCCTGGGCGTTCATCTGCACCAGCGCCATGCCCGACAGCTGCTCCTGCAGGAACGCCTGGATGGCCGCGTAGCGGCCCTGGGTCTCCCGGTAGGCGGCCGAGGCGTAGCGCCGGAATACCTCGGTGGCCACCAGCAGCAGCGGCATGATGCCCACGGCCACCAGGGCCAGGCCCACGTGCTTGCTGAACATCCAGATCACGATGGCGGCCAGGGACAGGGCGTCGCCGACGATCGCCACGAAGCCCGATGAGAACATCTCGTTCAGGTTCTGCACATCGCTGATGACCCGGGTCATCAGCCGGCCCACCGGGTTGCGGTGGAAGAAGTGCGTGCTGCGCTGCATCAGGTGCGCGAACAGCTGCATGCGCAGGTCCAGCATGGCCCGCTGGCCCACCCAGGCCAGCAGCGCGAAGCGCGCCGTCTGCACCACGAAGCCCAGCAGCACGAAGCCCAGGAAGGCCTCCACCAGCGGTCCGGCCCCGCGCAGGCTGCCCTGGGCCAGATGGTGGTCGATGAGCCGCAGGGTGAACTCCGACGGCAGCACGTCCAGCACCGCCCCGACCACCATGAGCAGGAGCAGCGCCACCAGGCCCACCCAGTACGGTTTCAGGTAGCCCACCAGCCGCACCAACAGCGTGTGCCGGTGTGGCTGCTCCTCCACCTGGTCGGATTGAAAGAAAGGAGTCGACGGATCAGCCATGAAGGGATTCTTTCATATTTAAGCTCATGGCATGATGAATGATCCGCAACGCGGATCTATTCAAATCCCCGGGGAAACCCCGCCTTTAGGAACCTGCCATGATGAGATGCGCCGTATTCATCGACGGTAACAATATTTTCCATTCAGCCCGTCAGCTGGGCTTCGAAGTGGACTATAGCCGGCTTCTGGCGCTCCTGGTGGGACGCGATCGGGAACTGCTGCGGGCCTTCTTCTACACCGGGGTGGACGAGACCGCCGACCGGCAGCGCGGCTTCCTGCACTGGATGCGCCGCAACGGCTTCCGGGTGGTGCAGAAGCCGGTGAAGCTGGAGCGGGACGGCACCCGCCGGGCCCGGCTGGAGGTGGAGATCACCACCGACATGATGAACTACGCCGACAAGGTCGACCTGATCATCCTGGTGAGCGGCGACGAGGATTTCGCCTATCCCCTGCAGACCCTGGCCCAGAACGGGGTCCGGGTGGAGGTGGCCGGGTTCCGCTCGGCCATGGCCAACAAGGTCATGGACACCGCCGACCGCTACATCGAACTGGACCTCCTGGCCGACAAGTTCCGCAAAGAGGTCGGCGGCGAGGACGATGTGGAAGACTATCGGGAAAAGCTATAGCGCGCCGGGTCGGCGCGAGCTAGGCTGGCGGGTCGGTTTGCCGTTCATTGGAAGGCGGGTGAGAGAATGGAACTTAAGCTCCCAGAAGGGTTCCCCACGCAGGTCCGGGTGGAGGAAGCGCCCGAGAGCGCGTTCCTGCCCAGCACCCCCTGGACCCTGATCGGCGACCAGGCGGTCCAGGCCAGCTGGCGCCGGCACCAGCTGCCGGAGCCGGACGGAACCCTGTGGGTGCCCGTTTCCGAGGCCGGCAAGCAGCTGACCACCCTGGTGCCCTGGCTGGAACACTGGGCCCGGCTGCCCCTGGGCCGCGCCAGCACGGTGGTGGCGGTGGGCGGCGGCGTGCTCACCGACATGGCCGGCCTGGCCGCCGCCCTGTACATGCGCGGCATCCGCTGGCATGCCTGGCCCACCACCCTGCTGGCCCAGGTGGACGCGGGGCTGGGCGGCAAGACCGCGGTGGACCTGGAGGCCGGCAAGAACCTGGCCGGGGCCTTCCATCCCCCCCAGCGCCTGGTGGTATGCCGGACCTTCCTGCAGACCCTGGCCCCCCGGCAGCTGGCCGCGGGCCGCTGGGAGATCTTCAAGATGGCCCTGGTGGCGGGCGACCTGGACTGGGCCGACAGCCTGCTGGAGACCGGCATGCCCAGCCCGGACACCCTGCTGCGGGCCCTGCGCGCCAAGGCCGAGATCGTCCACCGGGACCCGCTGGAAGCCGGGGAGCGGCGCCTGCTGAACCTGGGCCACACCCTGGGCCACGCCATGGAGGCCGCCTCCGGCTACCGCCTGCTGCACGGCGAGGCGGTGGGTCTGGGCACCCTGGCCGCCTGCTGTCTGAGCGAAGACCAGGGCCTGGCGCCTTTCCCCCCGGAATTCCTGGCCCGCACCGCGGCCCGGCTGGCGCCCCTGGCCCACCTGGTACCGCCCTGGGAGGCGTGCCTGGAGCGGCTGCCCCGGGACAAAAAGAGCACCACCGGTGGGGAAAACTCGGCCTCAAAAGGGATATACTGTATATTGCCCTGCGCTCGCGCCCTCGCGGAACAGCGGTTGTTGCCCCCAGAGGCCTGGGGGTCCGCCCACCGGCGGCTGCTCGCCCTTCTCACCTAGATCCGGGATGCGCCCTTGTCCATGATGCTCCTGCCCGCCCTGGCCACCGCGTTGTTCCTGGGAGCCGGCAGCCCGCCCACGGGGCCGGATACGGACGCCCGGGCGCTCATGCTGCAGGCCCGGTCCATGCAGCGGGAAAGCGGCGGCAGCGATCCCCAGGGCGCGGTGGCGCTGTACCGCAAGGTCATCGCCCTGGTCCCGGACAGCTCCCAGGCCCACCTGCGGCTGTCCGAGGCGCTGGAGGAACTGGGCAACCTCCAGGCCAGCATGGCTCCCGCCATCCGGGCCACCGAACTGGATCCCAAGAGCGGCGAGGCCTGGGCCCACCTGGGCCTGCTGTACTACATGCAGACCCAGAACCAGGATTCGTTCCGGCCGCCGGCGGTGGCCGCGTTGCGCCAGGCCGTCAAGCTGCTACCTTCGGATCCGGAACTGTGGACCCGCCTGGCCGAGACCCTGGACAACCTCCGGGACGAGGACGGCGCCATGCGGGCCTGGGCCAGCGTGGGCCGCCTGCACCCGGGCGCCAGCTACCGCGGTCGGTCGCTGGCCGACTTCGCCTGGGAACGGACGATGGATCTGGCCATCCTGCAGAAGAACTACGACTTTCGCCGGGAGGCCGTGCTGGCGCTCTGCGACCGGAGCCAGCCCGATTCGCGCATCCTCAAGTACCTGGAGGACCTGGCCCGCTACCAGGTGGATGCGGGCTTCCTGGGCCACGCCGAGGAGAGCTTCCAGCTGCTGGGCCAGTTCATCCCCCAGGAGCCGGCCATCTGGGAAAACATTGCCATCATCCAGCTGCGCACCGGCCGCTACGAAACGGCGCTGCAGACCCTGGCCAAGGCCCAGTCCATGCGCCAGTCCGCCCGGACCTCGTTCAACCTGGGCCTGTGCCTGATGAAACTGGGCAGCTTCCCCGAGGCCCAGGAGATCTGGAAGAGCCTGCTGCCGACCCTGCGCTCCGGCGAGGACCTGGCCCTGGCCGGGCCGGTGAAGGTGCTGTACGCCACCAGCCTGCTCCTGTCCGGCAAGCCCCGGGAAATGCTGGACCTGACCGCGCCCTGGCCCGAGGCCGCCGGCAACGCCGAGCTGGCCTCGCTGCGGGCCCAGGCCCTGGTCCAGGTGCAGGACTGGACCCAGGCCCGGACGGTGCTCCGGGCCGGCATGGCCCAGTTCCCGGACCAGGATCTGTTCCAGCGGGCGGCAGAGCTGCCGCCCAAGGTGTTCGACGAGGGCCGGTTCTTCAAGTCCGAGTCCCGCCGGGCCCTGGCCCAGCTGAACCTGGAGGCCATGGCCGGCCTGTGGGCGGAGTTCCGCAGCTGGGACCGCTGCCTGGACACGGTCCTGCAGGCCCGCAAGGCCGCCCCGGTGCGCGACGTGGAGCTGCTGCTGCTGCAGGCCAACGCCCTGGAGAACCTGGGCCGCTCGGACGAGGCCATCGCGGTCCTGCGCGAAGGCCAGCGGCTCAACCCCAGCCACCCCACCCTGCAGAACAACCTGGGCTTTTCGCTGCTGGAGCGGGGCGGGCACCTGGACGAGGCGGCCCGGCTGATCCAGGCCGCCCTGGCCCAGGATCCCCAGAACGCCTCCACCATGGACAGCTGGGGCTGGGTGCTGTTCAAGCAGGGCAAGTACCAGGAGGCCGAGACCGCCCTGCGCAAGGCCGCCCTGGAAAGCCCGTTCAGCCCCGAGGTGCACCGGCACCTGGGCGAGGCCCTGCTGAGCCTGGACCGGCTGCAGGAGGCCCTGGACGAATGGGAGCGGGCCCTGGCGTTCGCCTTCCCGCGGCGCAAGGAACTGGAGGACCAGGTCCAGGCCCTGCGCACCCGGCTGGCCCGCAGCCAGGCGGTGGAAGCCGGTCCGTCGGATCCCGAACCCAGCGCCGATGACGACGGCGCAGACGAGGAAGCAGAATGATGCCCAGACCCACCCTGATCCTGCCGGTCCTGTTCCTGGCCGGGGCGCTGCGCGCCCAGGCCCCCGCCGTGGAGGCCCCCGCCCCCGGCGCGGCGGCGGTCCAGGCGCCGACCGCTCCGGCGCAAGGTCAGGCCCCGGCCAGCGCCCAGGCTACCGCTCAGACACCGGCCGCTCCGGCCCCCCGGCCGCTGCTGCGCGCCCAGTACGCCTGGGGCTTCGCCGGCGGGCGCGATCAGGGCAAGGGCACCCTGGCCGTGCTGATCGAGCCGGCCACCGGGCGCACGGTCCTGGAGATCCAGGGCCTGGGCGAGCGCCTGGCGCTGCTGGAGGGCGATCGCGCCACCGGCTACCGGGTGCAGATCCCCCGGCAGAAAGTGGATGTCCGAGCCGCCAGCCTGGCCGGCATACCCCTGCCCTTCTTCCCCGAACTGGGCAGCGCCGATCAACTGTACCAGCTGCTCGCCGACGGCACCGCCGCCGGGGTGCAGGTCACCCAGCGGGACGCTTCCGGCCCGGTGAAGCTGCGCTACCAGGGCACCGACGCCAAGGGCAAGGACCTCACCGTGTGGCTGGAGCGGACCCGCTGGGAGCCCGCGGTCAACTGACGAACAGACCCTGGTGCGGACCCGGGGCCGACGGCCGTGAGGCTGGCAGCCCCGTCGGTCACAAGACCTGTTCGGTGAAGACGACGAACGGGCCGCCGGACACCCTGGCCAAGGCTTTCCGGGTCTTGCCCAGCACCCCCGCCGCGGCGAAGGCCGTGAGCCGGGCCAGGCCCTGGGCGTCGGTCGTGGCGGTGGGCTCGGCAAAGCGCAGGCCGGCGCCGCTGAAGGTCACCACGACGCCCGGCACGGGCGTGCCGTTCGTGTCCAGGACCCGGACCACCAGGGGATCGGCATAGGCCGCCCCCACTGCGGCGCTCTGGCCGCCGCCGCTGACGGCGGTGAGGACGCTGGCGAAGGTCACCCGTTCCAAGAAGGTGACGGTGTGGCCGGCCGCGCTGGCGCTGCCGGTCCGTTCCGGGCTGGCCCCCGCCGCGGTGGGCGTGATCTGGACGCTGGCCAGGCCGCCGGCGTCGGTGTCGAGGGTGAGGGCGGAAAAACCAAGGGCCGTGCCGGCGAAGGTCACCGGTTCATGGGGAACGGGCACGTTGTTCGCGTCCAGCACCCGGACAACCAGGGGGTCAGCATAGTCCCGCCCCTCCAGGGCGCTCTGGCCGGCGCCGCTGACCACGGCGAGGCTGGCGGCGGCGCCGGGCGTCACGCGTTCCGCGATGGTGACCGTGACGCTGGTGAAGACCAGCTTGGCGACGGCGGTCCGGGCCGCGCTCGCCGCGCCCGCCGTGGGCGTGGCCGTGACGCTGACCAGGCCATCGGCAGCTCTCACAATTGCACGGCCGACAAAGCGGAGGTCATGGCCACCGAACTCCACCACCCCATGCGGGACGGGGACGCGGTACTTATCCACGACCCGGACCACCAGGGGCTCGGCATAGGCCGTTCCCACCGGGGCCGTCTGGCCGCCGCCGCTGACGACGATGAGGCCGGCGGCTGCGCCGGGCGTCACGGTTTCCGCGAAGGTGGCGGTGTGCCCGGCCACGCTGGCGGTGGCGGTCCGGACCGTGCTGGCCGGGCCGGCAATGGCCCGGGCCCGGGTCCCGACCAGGCCATTGGTGTCAGTCACGCCGTACGGAGCCATCTCCAGCCCGGGACCGGTGAAGACCACGCGGGTGCCGCGCACCGGGATGCCGTTCGCGTCCTCGACCTGGGCCACCAGGTTGCTGGCATAGAAGTCCCCACCCTTGGCCGTCTGGCCGGCGCCGCTGAAAACGGTGATGCCGGAGGCGGCGCCGGGCGTCACGCTTTCCGTGAAGGTGACCGTGTGGCCGCCGTCCATGCTGGCGGTGGCGATCCGGGTCGCGCTGGCCGCCCCCTTGGTGGACGTGGCCATGACGATCTGGGTCGTGCTGGCCTGCCCCTTGATGGGCGTGGCCGTGGCATAGGCCAGGCCGTCGTCGTCGGTCACGGCGACGAACGGGGCGAACAGCAGGCCGGGGCCGGTGAAAGCCACCTGGGTACCGGGCACCAGGGTGCCGTTCGCATCCTTGACCTGGGCCACCAGCTTGGCGGCATAGGCCGTTCCCAACGGGGCCGTCTGGTCGGCGCCGCTGAAGACGGTGATGCTGGCGCCGGCGCCGGGCGTCACGCTTTCCGTGAAGCTGACGGTGTGCCCGGCCAGGCTGGCGGTGGCGGTCCGGGTATCGCTGGCCAGCCCCTTGCTGGGCGTGGCCGTGACGCTGGCCAGGCCGCTGGCGTCGGTCACCACCCGGGCCGGGGCCAGCACCAGGCCGGTGCCGGCGAAGGCCACCATGGCGCCGACGACCGGGACGCCGTTCCCGTCCAGGGCCCGGACCACCAGAGGAGCTGCGTAGGCCGCCCCCAGCAGGGCCTTCTGGCCGCCGCCGCTGATGACCGTGAGGCTGACGACGGCGCCCGCGGTCACGGTTTCCGGAAAGCGGGCGGAGAGCCTGCCCACGCTGGCGATGGCGGTCCGGGCCGTGCTGACCGGGCCCTTGGCGGGCATGGCCATGACGCTGGCCTGGCCGTTGGCATCGGTCTTGGCGGTGGTGGAGGAATAGAGCAGGCCGGCGCCGCTGAAGGTCACCAGGACCTTGGGGACCGGGATGCGGTTCGCGTCCAGGACCCGGACCACCAGGGGGGCGGCATAGGCCTTCCCCACCGGGGCCGTCTGGTCGCCGCCGCTGAACGCAGTCAGGCTGGCCACCGGACCGGCAATCAGCTGGGTGGTCTGGCCGGTGGACGCCGCGAAGGTGGCATCGCCCGAATAGATCGCGGAAATGGCGTGGGATCCGGCCGCCAGGCCCGCGGTCGAGAAGCGCGCGACCTGGGCCCCCGCCTGGAGCGCCAGGGTCCCGGTGCCCAGCAGGGCCTTGCCGTCGTAGAAGGTCACCGTGCCCGTGGGCGTGGCGGCCACGGTCAGGTTCGCGGCCACCGTGGCGGTGAAGGTCACGCGACCGCTGGCGAGCTGGGGGTTGATATCCTGGCCGAGCGCCGTGGTGGTCGGGGTGGCCAGCACGAAGAAATGGGTGGCGGTGAGATTGCTGAGCTCCGGGGCGTTGCCGGTGCCCACCGCGGTGCTGGCGGTCCCGCCCTCGGCGCCGTAGCCGGCGAACAGGTACAGGCTGTGGAGGCCCAGACTCTGCCCGCTCAGTTCGAGGCTGAAGCGGCCCGCGGCGCCGGCCGCCGCCCGGGACCACACCGGGCTGGCCCCGTCGTCCACCCAGTAGTAGAGCGCCGTCGGCGGCGGGTTGCCAAGGCCGCTCATGGGGCCGTAGGGGGTCGAGTCGGCGTAGGCGCTGGTGACCGCGACCGTGAAGGCCGGGGCGTGGTTCATGGTGGCGAACAGCCCGGGGCTGGTCCGGGTCGGGTCGCTGAGCGCGTCCATCACCCCGGCCGGGCTGAGGGTCATGGGCACGGCCAGGGTGGCCGGTTCGGCCAGGATGGACACCTGGTCGCTGTTGCCCGGGACATAGACCCGGTCCAGCCCCGGGTCCAGGGCGACCAGCCCGGACTGGCCACTGGCCAGCCCCAGGGTGACCGGGGTGGCCTGCGGGTTTTCCCCGTCGAGCACCGTCAGGGTAGAGTCGCCCTGGTTCACCACGTAGATCCGGTTGGTGAGCGGGTTCACCGCCACCGCCATGGGCTCGCTGCCCACCTGGACGGTGATGGCGCCGGCGCCCGGGTCCCGGCCGTCGAGCACCGACACGGTGCCGTCGGCGGCATTGCCGACGTAGATATGGTCGCTGACCGGGTCCACCGCGAGGCTGCGGGGATTGCCGCCCACCGGCACCGAGACCGTCGTGGCCGGGTCCGGCCGGCCGGCGAACACCCACACGCAGGCGTTGGCGGTATCCGTGACGAAGACCCGGTCCGTCACCGGATTCACCGCCACGGCGAAGGGGGCCGCGGCGCGCGCCCCCGGCAGGGCGACCGGGGTGGCCGGCAGCCCCGGGTTCGCCCCGTCGAGCGTCATCACGGTGCCGTTGGTGCAGGTGAAGTAGATCCGGTTGGTCACCGGGTTCACCGCGATCTGCCGGACGGCACTGGCCGTGGCCACCGTGCGGGGGGTGGCGTCCGGGTGGTCGCCGTCGATCACCGACACGTTGCCGCCGCCCTGGGCCACATAGACCTGGTTGGTCACCGGGTTCACCGCCAGGTCCAGGGGCTGACGCCCCACCGGCACCGTGGCGGTGGCGGTGGGGGTGGCGGGCGCTGGCTGCGCCAGATCGATCACCGACACGGTGTTGTCCCGGCTGTTCGCCACGAACAGCTGGTGGCTCAGCGGGTTCAGCGCGACGCCGTGGGGGGCCTTGCCCACCGGGATATCCGGCTGGCTCACCCTGGCCAGCACCGATACCGAGGCGCCGTCACCATTGCTGACGTAGACCAGGCCGGTCACCGGATCCAGGGCGACCCCCGCGGGGGTGCCGCCGATGGCGGCGGCCGTGAGCACGGGATCGGCCCCGTCCAGCACCGCGATGGCAGCGTCCAGGGAGACGCAGACCCGGTCCGTCACCGGGTTCACCGCCACCGCATAGGGAGACTCGCCGAACCCCACGGTGCTGGTGCTGCCCGGGTGGTCGCCATCGATCACCGTCACGCTGGCGTCGCCGTAGTTCGCCACGTAGACCTGGTTGGTCAGCGCGTCCACGGCCAGTCCGGCGGGATTCCGGCCCACCAGCACCGGGGTGGCGGCGCTCAGGTCGGCCCCGTCGAACACCGCCACCGCACTGGCTACGCTGTTGGCCTGGTCGTACAGCACGTAGATCTGGTCGGTCACCGGATTCACCGCCAGGGCGGCCGGGTGGGTGCCCACCGACACCCGGACCGGGAGTCCGGTGGGGTTGTTCCCGTCCAGCACCGCCAGGGTGCCGTCGCCCTGGTTCGCCACGAAGATCCGCTGGGTCACCGGGTTCACCGCCAGCGCCACCGGGTCGGCGCCCACCCGGACGGTCCGGACCGGGGTGCCGGCCGGATTCGCCCCGTCGAGCACCGATACCGTGCCGTCGCTGGTATTGGCCACATAGACCTGGTGGGTCACCGGGTCCAGCGCCAGGGCACTGGGCCCCTGCCCCACCGCCACCCGTACGGCGGCGGCGGCCGGGTCCTGCCCGTCCAGCACCGACACGGTGCCGGCCCCGGCGTTGGCCACGAACACCCGGTGCAGGCCCGGATCCACGACGATGGCGCAGGGCTGGGCGCCCACGGGCACCGTGAGCGGCTGGGCGTCCGGGTCCAGGCCGTTCACCACCGTCACCGTGCCGTCCCCGGCGTTGGCGATGTAGACCTGATGGCTGGCCGGATCCAGCCCGATGGCCCTGGGCCCGGCCCCCACCGGCACCAGGGTCATGGGGCCGAGCGGGTTGGCCAGATCGAACGCTTCCACGACCCCGATCTGCTGGTCGAGCACGAAGACCTGGTGCGTGCCCGGATCCACCGCCATCGCCCTGAGCTCGTAGCCCCACGGCTGGGTGGTGGCGATCAGGTGCTGGGCCCGGGCGGCGGTCCCGGCCTGCAGGAGCAGGAAGGCGCAGCCCAGGGCCCGGAGGCGGCCCAGGCTTGCACGCCCGGACAGGTACGGCACGACTGCGGGGGTGTACATGGTCGGCTCCAGCATCGGCATCGAGCCAATGAGTGAATGAATCACTCATACAGCATGTGCAGCCGCCTCACACTGTCAAGGTCCCTGCCGTACCCCCGGGACCCGCCCTCGGCCAGGTGTTGTCGGCAAATCCGGCAGAGCCAATGATTCTGGCCATGGTTGTCATGTTTGCCGACTGTCCTAGCCCGGCACGACCCGGCCGTGCATCTCCACGGTCAGCTTCTCGATGCGCTGGCTCAGATCCCGGACCAGTTCGGTCAGTTCGGTGTTCTGCCGCAGCAGTTCGATCATCCGGGCCAGTTCCTGGCCGGCCAGGGCCTCGCGCTGCTCAGCCGCCTGGGCCAGGGCCTCCCGGTGCTGGGCGTCGGCATCGGCATGGGCCTTGTCCCGGTCCGCCTGCCGGGTCTGCGCCAGCAGGATCAGCGGCGCGGCGTAGGCGGCCTGGAGGCTGAAGGCCAGGTTCAGCAGGATGAACGGGTAGATATCGAATTTGGTGTAGCCGAAGACGTTCAGGCTGATCCAGATCGCCACCACCAGCGTCTGCGCCACCAGGAACACCGGCGTCCCGAAAAAGCGGGCGAAGCCCTCCGCCTTGCGCGAGAACCAGTCGTCACCGAACACCGAACCCAGGTGCAGGTGCGGCGCATGGAAGCGGAAGTAGTGCCGGGCGGAAGGCTCAGGGGGTGGAACGGCGGACGGGGACAGCATGGGCTTCTCCAGGATAGATCTTTCCTACCCTACCCTACCCTGGCGCGGGCCGGTCCGGCCAGACGTCCAGGGGGCTACAGGCGGTCCAGGCCCTCCTGCCCCAGCACCGGCGCCCAGGGCAGCAGTTCGTACTGGCCCACCCCTGCGCGGGTGAAGGGGTCCTCGTCCCGGATGCGGTCCAGGGTCCGGTCCGGGTCCGCGTCGGGTACCCGCAGCAGCAGGGCCCCGCCGCTGCGCGGCTGCAGCGGCCCCGAGGCCAGCAGCAGGCCCTGGGCCTGGAGTCCGGCCAGGTAGGTCCGGTGCGCCGCCAGGACCTTTTCCACGGCTTCGAAGGGCTTGCGGTAACGGATGACAGCCAGGGCGTACATGGTTCCTCCACAGGTGACGGGGCTTCAGTCGGGCACGATCCGGGTTCCGACCGTGGCGTAGGGTTCCCTTTCCAGCGCCTCGGGGCTGGTGATCAGCACCTCCCGGCCGCCGGCGCGCAGGAAGGCCAGGGCCGACTCGATCTTGGGCCCCATGGAGCCGGGCGGGAACTGGCCCTCGGCCAGGTGCCGCCCGGCTTCGCTGGCCGTGAGCTGGTCCACCCAGCGCTGGGTGGGCTTGCCGAAGTTCAGGGCCACCTTGGGCACGCCGGTGAGGATCACGTAGGTGTCGGCCCCCAGCTGCTCGGCCAGCAGCGAGGACAGCCGGTCCTTGTCGATCACCGCCTCCACCCCCACCAGGAAGCCGGAGCTGTCGCGGATCACCGGGATCCCGCCGCCGCCGCCGGCGATGACGCAGTGCCCGGCCTGGAGCAGCAGCCGGATCGCGTCCAGCTGGATGATCTCCAACGGCCGCGGCGAGGGCACCACCTTGCGGTAGCCCCGGCCCGCATCCTCCTGCATGTGCCAGCGCTTCTGCTTCTGCAGCTCCTCGGCCCGGTAGCGGGTGTAGAACGGCCCCACCGGCTTGGTGGGGTTCCGGAAGCCCGGGTCGTCCTTGTCCACCACCACCTCGGTGAGCACCGTGCTGACCGGCACCGGCAGCTTCAGGAAGGCCAGGCGGTTGATGAGCATCCGCTCGATCATGTAGCCCATGGAGCCCTGGGTCATGGCATCGCACACGTCCAGACTGTAGGGCGGGATCCGGGTGGAGGCGGCCTCCTGCTGGATGAGCAGGTTGCCCACCTGCGGACCGTTGCCGTGCACCACGCACAGCGCGTAGCCCGCCTGGATGACGTTGCCGAACATCTCGGCCGTCTGGCGGGCGTTCTCCAGCTGTTCCTCCTGGAGCCCGCGCTGCTTCTGCTGGAGCAGCGCATTCCCGCCGATGGCGATCAGGGCGATTTTTCCGGTCATGCGCTCCCCAAGCGAAGCGTTGATTCTACTAAACCCCGCCCCTGGGTCAAGGCAAGCGGGCTGGCACACGCCCCCCTCCCGGCGCGCCGGCAACGGCGTATCATGGCCTGCGGGGCACCGCCCTTGCTTCCTTGTCTGTCCCAGGAGACGCCGTGAACGACGATCCGGAACACAGGCCGTTCAATACGGCCCTGCTCCAACCGGCCGCGGCAGCGGCCGCGCTCCCGCCCACGACCCCGCCCCCGCCGCCGGAAGAGGCCAGTCGGGGCTCCCGGCTGGGCGCCAAGGTCCTGGACTGGACCACCGCCCTCCTGCCCCTGGTGCTGGCCGGCGGGGTCGCCATCGCGCTGGTGCCGGCCTTCCTGCTGACGCGCCGGGCCGATGCCTGGACCGCGCTCCGGGATTCGGCCCTGCTCGGGATCCTGGCCCTGGCCATGGTGCTGGGCTACGTGGTCCTGGCGGTGTGGAACGCCGTGTGGCTGCACCGGTACGGCCAGACCATCGGCAAGCGGCTGCTGGGCATCCGCATCGTCCGCGGCGACGGCAGCCGGGCCTCCCTGGGCCGGATCTTCGCCCTGCGCTACCTGCCCCTGGCCCTGCTGGGCGGACTGCCGGGACACCTGGGCGGCCTGGTCAAGCTGGTGGACGTGCTGTGCATCTTCCGGGACGACCGCCGCTGCCTGCACGACCTGATCGCCGATACCCGGGTGGTCCGGGCCGACGACCCGGACCACCCGCCCTATTTTGGCGCCGCCAGGTAGGTCGGCACCGCGTCGCAGCGGATGGCGATGGAGCCCGGGGCCAGGTGGTTCAGGGAGAACTGGTGCTCGAAGTCCTGCCACTTCTCGAAGGGCACCGTGGTCAAGGTGTGCACCCACACGTTGGAGCCCATGGCGACCGTGCGCAGGGCTTCCATCTGCACGGTCGCGCCCCGGGTGTCGACCAGCACGAAGTCCTGGTGGATGGGCTTCTTGGCGCCGAGCTCGTCCACATAGGTGAGGACGTAGAGCTTCTTGGACAGGATCGAAAAGGTGTCGCCCAGCCTGGACAGGACCTTCGGCTTGCTGCCCTGCTCGCCGATCTGCAGGGATCCGGACTGGGGGCCTTGTCCCCCCACCGGAGTGATCACCTTCAGGGTCCAGGGCTTGGTCGAGCCGTTGTACAGCAGCGCGTCGGGTGCGGTGGCGGCCACGGGTGCGGACCAGACGCAGGTTCCGGCCAGCGCCAGCAGTGCGACCAAGGAAAAACGCCGTTGGATCAGATGCATAAGGAGCCTCGAGGCTTTGGGCCGCGCGCCCAGGCGGCCGAGGAAGGGGAAGGGCAAGTTCAAGATGCATTAATTATTAATTGCGTCAAGGGGCGAGGCATCGGGGACTAGCCCTGCGCGCCGCCTGCCGCGAGAATGGCAGTGGGAGGACGCATGATCCTGGTGGTGAATTGCTTCAATGAGGAGAATTTCGCCGAGGACTTCGACCGGGTGGTGTGCGGCCAGCTGGAAGCCGCTGGACAGGCATGCCGTCCGGTCCGGGCGATGGATCTGGCGCGCCTGGAGCAGCCCCTGCAGCACACCCACCTGATCATCTCCGGCTCGGTGGCCTCGGCCACCGAGACCCAGCCCTGGGATAAGGCCCTGGCCAGCCTGGTGCGCGCGTTCGTCGCCGCCGGCCAGCCGGTCCTGGGCATCTGCTATGGCCACCAGTTCCTGGCCAAGGTCCTGGCCGGCCCGGAGCACGTCCGCCGGGCGGCCCAGCCCGAGTTCGGCTTCCTGGACCTGGAACTGGCCCCCAATCCGCTGTTCGCCGGCCTGCACCAGCCGCTGCTGATGGCCTCCCATTTCGACGAAGCCTGCGATCTGCCCGGGGCGTTCCGGATCCTGGCCGCCTCCCCCCAGTGCGCCGTGCACGCCTTCCAGTACCACGACCTGCCGGTGTGGGGCGTGCAGTTCCACCCGGAGTACGGCGCGGCCGAAGGCGCGCGCATCTGGAGCGAGGTGTTCTGCTGCACCCCGGGGCGGATCCCCGAAGCCCCGGCGGACCCCGCGCGCATGGACCAGAACGCCCTGATCTTCCGGAACTTCGCCGCCGCCACCGCCACTGCCACTGCCACTGCCACTGCCACTGCCACTGCCACTGCCCGGCGCGACCAGTAGATCGATTCTCAAACAACACTGCTTATGTGTTCCACACCATCAGCTACGTCGGACATACTTGGATAGAACATTCTCGTTTTTATCCGTTTTTTCATCCCCGTTCCCCGGCGGAACCATCCTGGGTTCTGTGGCAGTTATGAATTTCGGCAGGATGAAGGCTGGTTCGGCAGCCCAAAGGCCCGAAGACCGCATTGCTGAACGTTCAGGCGACCGGGCTGACCATTGACGCTGGCTGGGTCTAGCCAGCCCTTGACCACTCTGATGTAGGATTGCCCTAACTCTGGAGTGGAAATGGACGATACTGAGACAGAGGGAGGAGGAGGCCATGAGCCCGATGAGGCAAGCGGCGGCAAAGATCAAGGCTTCCGCCATCAGACAAAGGATGGAGTTGGAGGCGATGGTCCAGGTGACAACAAGCGCCCGGGGGACCTTGATGGTGGTTCCGGCTCGGATGAATACGCGGAGCAAGGCGGGGATGCCTACTTCCTCTTCCGCGAGCAAGTCCTCCAAGCGGTAAGGCTTGAGTCTGAGCCCTCGGTGAAGATCGAGCTTTTGAAGCTCATCAACCAGGAAGGCCAGCGCAACCTTGAAATCCAGAAGGAGGAGTTGGGCAACGGCATCAGCCAGCTCAAGGAGCAGTTCAACGCCAAGGCGGAAACCTTCAAGGTCGAGAACAGGGCCGATTTCTGGTCTGGCATTCTCGGGGATGTCCAGAAGTTCGGAAACTGGGCAGCGGCGGTTGGCTTTGTGTTCTTTCTCGCAAGCTGGATGATCTACTTCTACCATCACGGACAATCGACAGAGGCCGGGCACCTGAAGGACATCCTGATGGTGATGATGGGAGGCGCCCTCGGATGGATGGGGAAAGAACTGGCCTCCAAGAACAACGGTGTCGACAAAGGACAGGGCTGAACCGTTGGTGCTCCCGTGACAGTCACAGACGTCTCGTCCCCGGACACCGATCCGCCCTACAGGTGCACCAAGAATTCGGGTTGCCCCGGGGGCATGCTTTCCGCTCACGGCAGTCGCGAATGCGACTGACCGGGAGCGAACAGGTCGCTCGGGAGGGACTCGGGCCCCACACGTTGACCCGGCTCCCGCCGGCGGCGCAACCGCGATCAGCGCTCACGTTCCGGGCGAAAGCGCGGTAAAATCCAGTTTTCTGTGGGTTCCCATGCACATTCAAGAGCTTATCTCCCGTCTGCAGCACTTCTGGGCCGATCGGGGCTGCCTCATCGGCCTGCCCTACGATCTGGAGAAGGGCGCCGGCACCATGAACCCGCTCACCTTCTTCGGCGCCCTGGGCCCCAAGCCCTGGAACGTGGCCTATGTGGAGCCCTCCCGGCGCCCCAACGACGGCCGCTACGGCGAGAACCCGTTCCGCGTCTACAAGCACCTGCAGATGCAGGTGATCCTCAAGCCCTCCCCGGCCAAGGTGCAGGAGCTCTACATCCAGAGCCTGGAAGCCATGGGCGTGGACCTGCGCCAGCACGATCTGCGCTTCGAGGAGGACAACTGGGAGGCCCCGACCCTGGGCGCCTGGGGCGTGGGCTGGCAGGTGATGCTGGACGGCATGGAGATCAGCCAGTTCACCTACTTCCAGCAGGTGGGCGGCATGGACTGCCGGCCCGTGGCGGCGGAAATCACCTACGGCATCGAGCGCATCTGCATGTTCCTCACGGGCATCGACAACATCTTCGACCTGACCTGGGGTGAAGTGAAGACCGACGACGGCGTGTTCCCGGTCACCTACCGGCAGGTCCGCCAGCGGGAAGAATATGAGCTGAGCGCCTACAGCTTCGAGCATGCCGACCTGGACCTGCACTGGCGGATGTTCGAGGCCTTCGAGCGCGAAGGCTGGCGGCTGCTCAAGGACTTCGGGCACTTCCTGTCCGGCTACGAGCAGGCCCTCAAGATGAGCCACACCTTCAATGTCCTGGATGCCCGGGGCGCCGTGTCCACCACCGAACGGCCAGGCATCATCAAGCGGATCCGGGATCTCACCTGCGGCTGCGCCCGGGCCTATGTGGCCCACAGCGAAGCGGAGGAACAGGCCGTGCCCGCGCCGGTCCAGGGAAAGGAGGTGCGGGCATGAGCGACACCCATTCCCTGCTGCTGGAAATCCACTGCGAAGAGATCCCTGCCCGTTTCCTCGCCCCCCTGTGCGGCGAATGCGCCGACGGCATCCAGGCCTTCCTGCGCGACACCCTCAAGGTCGAACGGCCGGTGGAGCGCTTCTACTCGCCCCGCAAGCTGGCCTGGCGCGTGCTGGACCTGCCCCTGGCCCAGGCCGACCAGAGCGAGACCCAGGTGGGCCCGCCCCAGCGCATGTGCCTGGACGCCAACGGCCAGCCGACCCAGACCGGGCTCAAGTTCGCCGAAAAGTGGGGCGTCGCCTTCGGCCAGGTGCGCTTCGAGCAGCCCACCGGCAAGAAGGAACCCTGCGCGGTGGTGACCCTGACCCGGGCCGGCCGGCCGACCCTGGAGCTGCTGGCCGAGGCCCTGCCCCGGATCATCACCGGGCTGCACGTGCCCAAGGCCATGCGCTGGGGTTCCAGCGAGTTCCAGTTCGTGCGCCCGATCCGCAACCTGCTCTGCCGGTTCGGCGACCAGGTGGTGCCGTTCCAGCTGGACGGCGTGGTCACCGGCGCCAGCACCTGGGGCCACCGGCTGTTCCATCTGGACCATCCGGAGCCGGTGGCGGTGCCCCGGGCCGAGGCCTACGAGTCCGCGCTGGAGGCGGCCGGCATCGTCGTCGGCTGCCCCGAACGCCGGGCCCGACTGGAGCGGCAGATCCACGCCCTGGCCGCCCAGGCCGGCGGCCGGGTGGTGGCGGACGAGCATCTGCTGGACACCCTGGCGGAGATCGTGGAGATCCCCACCATCGTGATGGGCCGCTTCCCGGACTCCTTCCTGACCCTGCCCAAGGAAGTGCTGGTCACCTCCCTGGCCGAGCACCAGAAGGCCTTCTGCGTGGAGAACGCCGCGGGTGAGCTGCTGCCCTGCTTCCTCACCGCCGCCAACCGCCCCGACGATCCCTCCGGGTTCGTGCAGAGCGGCAACGAATGGGTGCTGCGGGCCCGGCTCTACGATGCCCGGTTCTTCTTCGAGGAGGACCGCAAGCAGCCCCTGCGGGATCGCCTGGAAAAGCTCAAGCACCTCACCTTCCAGCGCGAGCTCGGCAGCTACTACGACAAGACCCAGCGCATCGCCGCCCTGTGCGAGGCCATGGCCAGCAGCCTGGGCCTGGACGGCACCGACGGCCGGCTGGTTGCCCAGGCCTGCAAGTGCGATCTGGTCACCCTCATGGTGGGCGAGTTCCCGGAACTGCAGGGCATCATGGGCGGCGAATACCTGAAGCGGGAGCAGGCCCACGACAAGGTCTGGCGGGCGGTGAAGGAGCACTACCAGCCGATCTCCGCCGACGGCCCGGTGCCCGCCACCGATCTGGGCGCCATCCTGGCCATCGCCGACAAGCTGGACACCGTGGCAGGCTGCTTTGCCGTTGGCCTGATCCCCACCGGCTCCAAGGACCCCCTGGCCCTGCGCCGGGCCGGCCAGGGCATCGTCCGCATCCTGTTCGAGCGGGACTGGAACCTCAACCCCATGCGGGTCGCCGCCCTGGCCCTGCAGGGGGTCGGCGCCAAGGCCACCAGCCCCGCCGGCGCGACCCTGGAAGCCCTGGAGGCCTTTTTCCGGGACCGGGTGGCCCATCAGCTGGAGCAGGCCGGCTATCCCGGCGCGGTGCGCCGCTCGGCCCTGGCCGCCGGCTGGACCGACCTGGTGGATCTCAAGGCCCGCTGCGAAGCCCTGTCCGCCTTCGCCGAGGATCCCCGGTTCCAGAGCCTGGCCCAGAGCGCCAAGCGCATCGGCAACATCCTCAAGGACGAGCCGATTGGCGGCACGTTGGACGTCCAGGCCCTGCGGGAGCCCCAGGAACGGGTGCTGGCCGGGCTGCTGGGCGATCTGGAAGGCGATGCGGAAAGAAGCAGCCTGCTGGACAACCTGGCAGAGCTGGCCGGCCCGCTGGAAGCCTTCTTCGCGGCGGTCATGGTAAAGTGCGAGGACCCCGTGCTGCGCGCGGCCCGCATCGCCCTGCTGCGCCGGCTGCAGGGCGCCTTCCTGCGGGTGGCGGACTTCAGCCTCTGGCAGTAGCCGGCCGCGGAAAGGGAGGGGGAACGGCCCGGGCGCCGTTCCCCCTTTCCGCGTCTGGCCCCGCGGACCCGGCGCGCCTATGCTGGGGGCATCGAAGACCCCGAGGCCCCCATGGCGCAGCGTTCCCAGAGCCACCCCGACAACGCCCCCGGCGCCTGGTTCGTGGACACCTCCTGCATCGACTGCGGCACCTGCTACCAGTACCTGCCCTGGGTGTTCCGGGCGGCGGGGGACCACAGCCGGGTGGCCCGGCAACCCGAAGGGCCCACGGACCGGTTCCAGGCCCTCAAGGCCCTGCTGGCCTGCCCCACCGGCTCCATCGGCAGCGCCGACAAGGCCGGCCTGCCCGAGGCCCGGACCGCCTTCCCGGAGCCCATCGAGGACGAGGTGGCCTTCTGCGGCTTCACCTCCCCGGACAGTTTCGGCGCCTGGAGCTACTTCATCCGGCGGGAGGCCGGCAACGTGCTGGTGGATTCCCCCCGCGCCGCGCCCGACCTCCTGGGCCGCCTGGAGGCGCTGGGCGGCGTCCAGCTGATGGTGTTGTCCCACCGGGACGACGTGGCCGACCACGCCCGGTTCCAGCAGCGCTTCCAGTGCCGCCGGATCCTGCACCAGGCCGACCTGGACGCCGGCACCGCCGGCGTGGAGCAGCCCGTGGGCGGGGACGAACCGGTGCGCCTGGCCCCGGACCTGCTGCTCATCCCCACCCCCGGGCACACCGCCGGCAGTGCCTGCCTGCTCTACCGCAACAAGTTCCTGTTCACCGGCGACCACCTGGGGTGGAGTCCCCGGCTCAATCGGTTGTCCGCTTCCCGCGAGCACTGCTGGCATCACTGGCCCACCCAGCTGGCCAGCCTGGAACGGCTGCTGGCCTTCGACTTCACCTGGGTGCTCCCGGGCCATGGCAGCGCCCACCGGGCCGGAACGCCCGCCGCCATGCGCGCGGACCTGGCCGACGCCATCGGCTGCATGCGGCAGGCCGGGGCCGGCGCGACCACCTGACCCGTCAGCGGACCCCGGCGCCCATCGCCGGCGCCGCTACTCCGGCTGGCGGATGTCCACGATCTGGCCGCCAGTGTCGCTCATCAGCCGCTGGAATTCCGGGTCCGCCCGGAGCATGGCCTCGGGCCCGGGCTTGTCCTCGGCCTCGAAGCGGATCTCCAGCCGGGCCAGCCCCGGCAGCACCTGCCGCAGCGCCCCCAGCAGATGCGGATTGGCCTGCTCCCGCTCCAGGTCCTGGACCGTATTGCGCACATTGGGCGGAAACAGCCAGTACAGCGTCTCCCCCCGCAGCTGCAGACGGGTGGCCATGTACGGCAGGGAGCCCAGGGTCCGCGGCAGGCCGCCGGTGGCCTGCTTCAAGGCCTCCGTGCAGGCCCGCTTCAGCAGCTCCTGGTCCTCCGGATATTCGAGCGGCCGCAGAACCGGCCGCTCCACCCGGGGTTCCGGCGCGGCCGAAGGCGCGGCCGCATAATCCGCCAGCTCCGGACGGCCCGAAGCCGGGGCCGTTGCCGAACGGCCAGGCAACCCAACCGCAGAGGAATCGAAGGAACGTTCAGGCGGCGTAGCCAGGGCGGGCGCGGAGGCGGGCGCGGAGGCGTAGACGGGAGCGGAGGCCATAGCGGACGCAGAAACGGGTGAGTCGGCGGCGGCCAGAGCGGACGCAGGAGCGGACGCATTGGCGGCGGCCAGAGCGGACGCAGGAGCGGACACCAGGGCGGAGGTTTGAGCAGACGCAGGAGCGGGCGCTGACGCGCGATCAGGCGATGCAGCCATGGATGAACCGAAGGAACGGTCAGACGGCGAGGACGAGGCGACCGCGGGCGATGGAGCCGACGATGGCGCGGAGGCAGGAGAACGGTAAGGCGCAGGCGCAGCCGTAGCAGACGGACCACCAGACACAGCCGTGGCAGCTGGCCTCGCCGAGCGATCCGGCCCCGGTGCCGGGGATGGAGCAAACGGACGAGGTGACGAAGCAGCCGGACGCAGCGAAGCGGCGGACGCGGAGGCGGAAGGCGCGGCGGACCCCCGGGCCGCTACGGCGGCCGGGCCGGCCTTGAGCAGCGCGTCCAGGGGGGCCAGGTGCGGCAGCTGGGCGGCGGTGATGAGCGCCAGTTCCACCACCACGCCCGGCAGACTGCTGTCGCGCAGATCCCGTTCCCGCTGCAGCATCAGCTGCAGCATCCGGGCCCAGCGCAGGGTCTCATGCGGGGCCGCGCCCCGGCGCAGATCGGCCTCCATGCGGACCTGGAAGGCCAGCATCAGTTCCCGCCAGAAGCTCACCCAGTCACTGCCCAGGGAAGCGAGGGCGGCGCAGTGGTCCAGGATGGCCACCGTGTCCCCCTGCAGCAGGGCCTCCAGGATGGCCTGGATGCTCACCGCCGGAACGATGCCCAGCTGCTCGCGCACCAGGTCCTCGGCCACGTGCCCATCCCCGGCGGCGATCACCCGGTCCAGGGTGGTGAGGGCGTCGCGCATGGAGCCCTGCCCGGCCTCGGCCAGCAGCCGCAGCGAGCCTTCGTCCCAGGTGACCTGCTCCTGCTCGCACACCTGCTTGAGCCGGCCTTCGATGATGGGCACCGGGATCAGCCGGAACGGGTAGATCTGCACCCGGCTCTTGATGGTGTCGGGCACGTCCTGCAGTTCGGTGGTGGCCAGGACGAACACCGCGTGGGCAGGGGGCTCCTCCAGGATCTTGAGCAGCGCGTCGAAGGCGCTGCGGCTCAGCATGTGGACTTCGTCGATGATGTAGATCCGGTAGCGGCAGAAGGCGGGGCGGGTCTGCACCTGTTCCCGCAGGGCCCGGGCGTCCTCCACCGAGGAGCGGGAGGCCGCGTCGATCTCCATGATGTCCAGGTTCTGGTCCGGCAGCTCCGCGGCCAGGCAGGCGTCGCACACCCCGCAGGGGGTGGGGGTGGGCCCCTCCTTGCAGTTCAGGGCCCGGGCCAGGATCCGCGCGGTGGAGGTCTTGCCGGTGCCGCGCACGCCGGCGAACAGGAAGGCCTGATGGTGGATGGCGCCACCATTGGCCTTGGCGCGCAGCAGGGCGTTGGTCAGGGCCTTGACGCTGGCTTCCTGGCCCACCAGGTCGGAAAGGAGGCTGGGTCGGTATTTGAGGGCTAGGGTCGTCATAGGTGGTGGTCATTGTCCCACGAAGCGGGGCCCAGCGGCGGCGGTTCCGGACATCTCCCGCAGGGCGGGGCGCCCCGAGGCCGGGGAAGCCTCACGGGCAACCCCATGGATCCCAGCAATGACGTGATCAGGGGTTGACGTCGGGACGATTGTCCCGCTGCTTATTTGGACGAGGCGCGAGCGGCCGGTGTGAACCGGAAACGGCAGCAAAAGCGTTTCGGGTTCAGGAGGGGAGCCGACGCACGGCGAAGTGCGGCTCCAGCGCATCCATCAGCCGCCTGGCGAAACCGATGGAGGCGGCGCGCGGCTGGGTGCTCCGGTGCACCTGGAGGGCCCACTGGGCCTGGCCCACCCTCCGGATGATCGCCCGCGGGTCTGTTCGAAGGAGACGGCCCTGGCCGCCAGGGCGCAGGCCTCGGGCCGAAGCCGTCCCGCTTTCAGCGCGCCGGCGACCTGGCGGTTGCAGCGGCAGGGCGCCTGGTCCGAGGCGAGCCCGCAGTGGGACCGGGTGAAGGCCACGATGGCGGTGCGGGCCAGCTGTAGGCGCTTGCGGAACAGGTCCGGCGCCAGGTCCAGGATCTCGGCGGCCTCCGGTCCGGGCAGTTCCAGGATCTCGCCCAGCACGTAAGCCAGCCGGTGGGGCCGGTCCAGGCACTGGAGCATGCCGAGGGTGCTCCGGTCTTCACCTCCTCGACCAAAAGGGACTGCTCGGACTCGGGCACGGGCTCCCCGCTGGGGAGCTCGGAAAGGGCTTCGGCCATGTGTTCGAAGCTGAGGTTGAGCCGCTCCGCCGCGCCCTTCTTCAGATCCAGGAGGTAGTTGACCGCCACCCGGTAGGCCCAGGTGCGCACCGAGCTCCGCCCGTCGAACCGGGACAGGCGGGTCACGACCCGGACCAGGATCTCCTGGGCGGCATCCTCGGCCTCCTCCCGGTTCGCCAGCATCCGCAGCGCCAGGCCGTAGACATCTCCCTGGAGGGCCTGTACCAGCGCATTGACCGCCGCCCGATCGCCCACGACCGCGCACTGGACCGTCAACGCCAGGGGGATGGCCAGCCGTGCAGCTTCGGGGTTCGTCATGTCCGGCCTTTCCAGAAACCCGCGCGGGTGGCCCGCACGGCCAGGGTCCGGACCGGATGCCCCCGGAATCATTCCCGCCAGAAGCCTACCGCCAGGCGGGAGATGGCAACAGCCCGGAGGCCCGAAACACCGGGGTGCCGGCCCGGCCCCGGCGGCCGGACCGTCACAGACCCTCGAACAGCCCCGGCTGCTGCTGCGGCACCAGGAGGCGCACCGCCCGGCCCGCCCGGCCGACCACGGCCTTGGACGCGGACCGGCGGCTTCGGCCGGGCTCGGCCGGGAACTCGGCCTGGAGCGCCGCCCGCACCGCCTGCTGGTACTCGGGCTCCAGGATGTACAGCCAGTCGTGGCGGGCCAGAAGCTCCAGGAAGGGGTCATTATGCAGCAGCCGCAGCCCGCCGGCCCAGGCCCCGGCGGCGCCGCTGAGCCGGGCCCGGCGGGCGAACACGGCCGGATCCTGCATGGCCATGAGCGGCGTGGCGGCCACCGACACGGTGATCCCGGCCTGGGCCAGCCGCTCCACCGCCGCCCAGCGGGACGGAATGGGCGGCGCCTTGGGCTCCACCACCTGGCGCACGGTGTCGTCGTCGGTGGGGATGGAAAAGCCCACGGTCAGGCGATCTCCGAAGGCCTTGAGCAGGTCCAGGTCCTGCAGCACCAGCGGCGAACGGGTGTGCAGCAGCACCCGGGTGGTGGGGCACTGCAGCAGCACTTCCAGGCAGCCGCGGGTGAGCCGGAACTCCCGCTCCAGGGGCTGGTAGGGATCCGTGGCCGAGGCCAGGAACACCCGCTGCTGGTGCAGCCGGTGCCGCTGGGCCCAGAGCAGCTCCGGGGCGTTGAGCTTGGGCGCCGCCCAGGTGCCCCAGGCCGCCGGGTCGTGCAGCGCCCGCGGGCCGGGGCCGGGCCCGGTCTCGCCGGCCGGCTGGGGGTAGTCCCGGACGTAGCAGTATTTGCAGCCGTGGCCGCAGCCCCGGTACGGGCTCAGGGCGTAGCCGAAGCCGTAGCGCTCGTCCCGCTGGGGCCGCAGGATGCTGTGCGCCTCCTCGGGCTCCACCTGGAGATCGTGGAACAGGGACCTGGGACATGCGGGCGGGAACAGTGAGGCAGCCATGCCTGAATCATTCGCCTTTTTTTCGCAGTGTCAACCCCCCTTTCGCCTTGCGCTACCCCACCCGCCGGCCCGCCGGTATCATGCAGGAACAGCCGACCGAACTCATGCTGCCATCCGGGAGCTCCCATGCGCTTCGCCCATCCGATCCTGATCCTGTGCGCCGCCACGTTGCTGGCCGCCCAGCCGTCCCTGCCCCTGGAACTGCCGCCGCCGGCCACCGGCGGCGCGACCCTGGCGGACGCCCTGATGGGCCGCCGGAGCATCCGCACCCTGGCCGGACCGGGACTCACCCTGGACGAGGCGGGCCAGCTGCTGTGGGCGGCCCAGGGCGAAAACCGTCCGGGCCGGCGCACGGTGCCGTCCGCCCATGCCAAGTATCCCCTGGAGCTGTACCTGCTCACCAGCGGCAGTGTCAGCCTGCCGGCCGGGTTGTACCATTACCAGTCGTCCGGGCATAAGCTGATCTGGATGGCCGATGGCGCCCCGGGCCCGGTCCTGGGCAAGGTGAACGGCATGCAGTCCTGGATCGCGGCCGCCCCGGCGGTGTTCGTGGTGGCCGGCGCGCCCACCCGCATGGACCCCAGCGGCAAGGGCAGCGCCCTGGCCTTCACCTACTACGAGGGCGGCGCCGCGGCCCAGGATCTGCTGCTGCAGGCCACCGCCCTGGGCCTGGACGCGGGCACCGCGGCCGGACTGGACATGGCGGCCCTGGCCAAGGTACTCAAGCTGCCGGCCGAGGTGCAGATCCTCACCGTGCTGCCGGTGGGCCGGGAAAAGAACCCCAGCGCCTGACCGGAACCAGGGGATGCCACGCATGCGTGGCATCCCCTCAGTCATGTCAGGGATGCGCCTCAGGCCCAGGCCATCTCCGCGGCGAAGTGGCGCAGATACTGGCTCTGCTTGACGATCCGCACCCCGCGCACGGTCTCGGCCTGGGCCTTGAGTTCGCAGATCACCTCGGCGGCGTAGTCGAAGTGGCTCTGGGTGTATACCCGGCGCGGGAAGGCCAGGCGCACCAGCTCCATCGGCCCGTAGGTCTCGGTGCCGTCCTCCAGGCGCTTGCCGAACATCACCGAGCCGATCTCCACCCCGCGGATGCCGCCCTCAAGGTACAGGGCGTTGGCCAGGGCCCAGGCCGGATAGTCCTGGGGCCCCAGGTGCGGCAGGAAGGTCTTGGCGTCCAGGTAGACCGCGTGGCCTCCGGTGGGCCGGACGATGTCCACCCCGCCGGCCAGCAGCTTTTCGCCCATGTATTCGGCGGTGCGCAGCCGGTAGCGCAGGTAGTCCTCGTGCAGGACCTCTTCCAGGCCCACGGCCAGGGCTTCCAGATCGCGTCCGGCCAGGCCGCCATAGGTGGGGAAGCCTTCGGTGAGGATCAGCATGTTCCGGGCCGCCTCCACCCAGCGCTCGTCCTGCAGCGCGATGAAGCCGCCGATGTTGACCATGCCGTCCTTCTTGGCGCTCATGAGGCAGCCGTCCGCCAGGCGGAACATCTCCTGGGCGATGCTTTCCGGGCTGCGGTCGGCCATGCCCGGCTCCCGCAGCTTGATGAACATGGCGTTTTCGGCGAAGCGGCAGACATCCAGGATGAGCGGCTTGCCATAGCGCTTGAGCAGCTGGCTGTAGGCCCGCAGATTGGCCATGGACACCGGCTGCCCGCCACCGGAATTATTGGTGAGGGTGATCATGCCGAACGGGATGCGATCGCCTGACTGCTTGAGCAGGGCCTCCACCCGGACCAGATCGATGTTGCCCTTGAAGGGGTGCAGGGTGGCCGGCTGGGTGCCTTCGGGAATCACCAGATCCACCGCCTCCACCCCGCCGAACTCCAGGTTGGCGCGGGTGGTGTCGAAGTGGGTGTTGTTGGGGACGATATCGCCGCGCTTCGCGGCCACCCCGAAGAAGATCCGCTCGGCGGCCCGGCCCTGGTGGGTGGGGATGATGTGCGGATAGCCGGTGAGCTTCTGCAGCACGTCCTGCAGGCGGAAGAAGCTGCGGGCGCCGGCGTAGCTTTCGTCGCCCTCCATGATGGCGCCCCACTGGCGGGCGCTCATGGCGCCGGTGCCGGAGTCGGTGAGGAAGTCGAGGATCACGTCCTCGGCGCGCAGCTTGAAGACGTTCAACTTGGCGTCCTCCAGCATGCGTTCCCGGTCGGCCCGGGTGGTCATGCGGATGGGTTCGACGCTCTTGATGCGGAAGGGTTCGATCATGGTCTTGGGCATGGGTTCGCCTCGATGGGGGTAGAGCAACAGGGGAAGGAAGGGCGCCGGACCGGCGCAGGATGCGCCTCCGGCTATAAGCGTGCAAACGCTCAAACGCCTCGTTTCAGGCCGTCAGGCATCAAGGCCGTTCGGCCCAGGAACGCTCGCGCTCAGGCCAGGCCTTCCCCGCACGAGGACCGCGCCTCGTGTTCCGCTCGCCGCTTCTGGTACCGACCGGTGGGTCTCATCAGGGTCTCTGCTGTCAGGTGCTTTGCCGTCAGGTTCCCTTGTATCAGATCCGTCAGGGTTCGGCCAGGACCCCGAGCCCGGCCAGGGCATTTTCCATGGAGCGGAACAGCGGCAGCCCGGCCGCCATGAACGCCTCCCGGTAGGCCTCGAACCGGGTGCCGCCCTCCAGCACCACGCCCAGACGCTTGCCCGCCTCCCGGGCCGTGACCCGCAGCTCCTGGGCGAAGGCCGCCATGCGCGCCGGATCGGTGCTGTCCAGGCGCATGGTCAGCGGCACCAGCCCCACCACCAGGGTGTCGGCCGAGGTGGCCGCCAGCAGCCGGCAGCAGGCCAGGTAGGCCGCCTCGTCCGCCATGGGGGTCACGTCCAGGGGCAGCCGCGGATTGACCAGGGCCTGCAGCTGGTGCTCCGCCAGCAGGCTTTTGAGCGCCTCCCGTTCGGTCGGTTCCAGCGTGGCGCCGGCGATGGGGCCGGTGAGCAGATCGGCGCTCACCACCGATTCATAGCCGGCGTTGGTGACCACCGCCACCCGGGACGGCTTGCCCACCGGAAACGCGGACAACCAGGCCAGCGCGGCGTCGAAGCGGGCGATCTGGTCGCACACGATCACCCCGGCCCGCTTGAGCAGGGCCTTCTGCAGGGCCCAGTCGCCGGCCAGGGCGCCGGTGTGGCTGCTGGCGGCGGCCTGGCCCTCGGCGCTGCGGCCGCCCTTGTACATCACCACCCACTTGCCGGCGGCGATGGCGCTGCGGGCCGCCTGGGCCGTGGCCAGCAGATCCCCGGGCAGGAAGCCCTCCACATAGGTCGCCACCACCCGGGTTTCCGGATCCTGGGCCAGGGCGGCGATGAAGTCGGACAGGCGCACGTCGATCTGGTTGCCGATGGACACGGCGTAGCGCAGGGGCAGTTCCGGGAAGCATGACAGCCGGGTGACCAGGAAGGCGCCGCTCTGGCTCACCAGGGACAGCGGGCCGCCCCGGGCCGCCACCGGCAGCTTCACCTGCGGGATGAACAGGGTGTTGACCCGGGCCACGCTGCTCAGGAAGCCCAGGCCGTTGGGGCCCACCAGGGCCGGGGTCCACAGGCCCTGGGCCCGGCGCTGGCGCAGCAGCTCGACGATGCGCCGGCCGCGGCCCTCGGTGTCGGCGCCGTCGCCCACGCCGCCCGGCACCAGGTAGATCAGCTGGGCTCCACCGCCCTGCTCGCACAGCTGTTCAATGGCCGCCACCGTTTGCGCGGCGGGCAGGCACAGGATCAGCATGTCCACGGGATCGGCCAGCAGATCGGCCACGCTGTCCAGGCAGGGCAGTCCGTCGATCTGGCGGGTATTCGGCTTGATGGGACGGATGGCCGAACGGTCCAGGCTGGAAGTGAGCAGGTTGTCCAGGATCATCCGCCCGGGGGTGCCGGGGCGGGCCGAGATGCCGGCCAGGGCGATGCTGCGCGGTCGCACCAGCAGGTCCAGCAGCGCCCCCGGGGCCAGGGTCAGGCCGGTCTCGGGGGCCGCCGGCGCGGCCAGGCTACCCACCCCGTCCAGGGCCACCGGCACGCCGTCCGGCCCCACCACCACCGGGTTCATCTCCAGCAGTTCGGCGCCATGCGCGTCCAGCAGTTCCGCCAGCCGCCACATGCCGCGCAGGAAGTCCAGCAGCTTGCCGGCGTCGGTGAGGGCCTGGCCCTGGCGCAGTTCGCCCAGCCAGATCCGGCCCAGGTAGTGGGCCTTGAAATCGGCCAGGGCCTGTTCCGGGGTGACCAAGGCCAGGGGCCACAGGCAGGGCGGGATCTGTTCGCCCCAGCTGTTGGTGTGCAGGCCGCCGATCCCCAGCACCAGCGTCCAGCCGGCGTCCCTGGTCCGGCGCAGGGCCACCAGGGCTTCGGTGGGCAGCCCGGGCAGCTGCCGGAACGCCACCCGTTCGGTGACCAGCATGCCCTGCCAGGCGCCGTGGGCGCTGCCGATGGCCTCCAGGTCCCGGGCCGCGGCCCAGATCTGCTCCAGGTCGAACGCGGCGAAGCGCACCAGGCCCAGATCGGACTTGTGCCAGACCTCCTGGACCACGCCCTTGAGCACCACCGGCTCCCCGGCCCGGAACGGCAGCGCGGCCACGTCCGCCTCGGTGCGCACCAGGCCCTGCCGGGGCCGGCCCAGTCCGGCGGCCTCCAGCCACTGGTAGGCCACCACTTCGTTGATGAAGGTGCTGATCATGGTCGCTCCGCGCACTGTTTCCCGCTGGGCTGCCCTCGCCGAAGGGAGGTGCCCATGGCCCTGGCAAGTATCCTGGCCCCACCGTGTGCCGGGGGTCACGATCGGGAGAGCTGACGACCGGCCATAGACCGGCCCGCCGGTGCCCCCCCTTTCCCGTCAGAAGCGGTCTGTGGCCGTCCCGCCGAAACTCACCCAGCCGGCCCGGCCCGGGATCTCGCGCCGGGTGATGACCTTGGCCGGAGGGTTGGCGGCCCGCAGTTCCGGCACCCAGTCGGCGTGGGTGCGGGTGCGCACCTCCCGGTCGCGCAGGCCCTGCAGGAAGGCGGCGAAGGTGTCGGCCAGGGCGCCGCCCTCCACCTCGGTGTGCAGGGCATAGACGTTCAGCGCGTCCTCGCGGATCAGGTCCAGCACCTGCTGGTTCACCTGTCCGGGGGTGCGGCCGTCCAACCCCAGCAGCTCGTCCAGGGTGGGCAGGGTGGTGGGCACCTGCAGGGTGGCCAGGGTCTGGCCGCGCAGCACCGGATAGAACGCCTCGAAGCCCCGGCAGTCCCCGGCGTAGTCCAGGTCGTAGGCCTCCTGCAGCTCCAGGGTGGTGTCGTTGCAGCGCCAGGCCGGACTCACCGCGCCCTTGGCGGGCGCGCCGAACACCTCGACGAACGCCATGTGCGCCTGCAGGTACCAGTCGGCGAGCCACTCCCGGGACTTGCGATCCAGCAGATCGTGGTACTGCACGTGATCCCAGCCGTGGATGGCCACCTCGTGGCCGGCTTCGCGGGCCAGGCGCATCTGCTCCGCGGCGCGCTTCCAGATGATGGGGGCGGGCAGCAGCACGCCGTACAGCATGGTCTTGAGGCCGTACAGACGGCCCGCCCCGGTGCGCCGCATCTTGGCCAGGAAGCCCTTGCGGAAGATCCGCCGGATGGCCTTGCCGCTGTTGTCCGGGCCGAAGCAGAAGTAGAAGCTGGCCTGCATCTGCTGCCGGTCCAGCATCCGCAGCAGGGCCGGGATGCCCTTCAGGGAGCCCTCCAGGGTGTCGACGTCCACGCGCAGGGAGATGGTCTTCATGTCCCCATTGTGCCAGCAAGTGCCCGCAACCGCCGCAGGTGCAGGAGCCTGTCCATGTAATAGGAGGCTCCCAGCGCGGCGCGGCCGCTCAGGCCGCCGAAGCGTCCCGGATGATCTCCTCCAGGCGCTTGAACAGGTGGGCCCGGGGCCCCAGCGGCACCCGCTTGAGCTGCATGCCGGCCTGCTCCGGGGTGCGCCCGCCCTTGGTCTGGTTGCAGACCAGGCAGCAGGCCACCAGATTCTGCCAGGTGGTGCGTCCGCCCTGGCAGAGGGGGACGATGTGATCGATGGTGTCGGCCCGGTTGTGGCAGCCTTCGTACTGGCACAGGTAGTGGTCCCGCTTCATGACCCGCCGGTCCAGCCGGCCCATGAGCAGCTTGCTTTCGGCGCAGGCCTTGGCGTACGGGAAGATGATCAGCGCGATCACCCCGGCCAGATCCAGGTGCCGGTCCAGGTTGGCCGGATTCAACACCATGGCCCGACCGGTGGAGACCGCCCGGATCGCCTTGCGGCGCGCGACTTCCATCATCGGCACATAGTTCCGGTCCACGGCGATGACCGAGTTGACGGTGGTTTTATCCAACTTGGAGGACATTGGCGACCCTGCTGGGAGACCGGACACCTCCATTTTGCAAGGAACGGCCAAATATGAACAGCGTTTTTACGGCTCCGGGACGTCCTCGGCGGCCGGCAGGAGCCACCGGGCCGTGCGCGCCTCGCCGTCCCCCTCCAGGTCCAGCCGCGCCACCCAGGCCGTGGGCCAGGGGCCGTCGCCGCCGGCCCACTCCACCACCAGGTAGTCCCCGGGCTGCACGGTCTCCTCCAGGCCCAGGGACCAGGCCCCCGCCTCGCCCAGCCGGTACAGATCCAGATGGTGCAGCCAGGCACCGGGACAGGGATAGCGGTGCAGCACCGCGTAGGTGGGCGAGGCCACCTGGTCGGGATCGCCGCCCAGCCCCGCCAGGAAGCCCCGGGTGAAGGTGGTCTTGCCCGCGCCCAGGCCGCCCCGCAGCAGCCAGGTGCCCCCGGCCGGGGTCAGCCGGGCCAGTTCCGCCCCCAGCGCCTCGGTGGCGGCGTCGCCCTGCAGGATTCGGCTCTCAGTCCTGGATGCCGTCACGGCTCAACTCCCTCAACAGGGCGCCCACGCTGGGCCCCAGCTCCCTGATCATAAGCGGACCCTGGCCCAGATGGTCCGCGGCCGCGCCATGCAGCCACACCGCATCCCCCACCGCGCGCTTGAGCGCCAGCAGATCGGCCGGTTCCGGCCCCCGCCCGCGCTGCCACTGGGCCACCCGGGCCGCCACCATGCCGGACAGGAAGTCCCCGCTGCCGCCGGTGGCCAGGCCCCGGTGGCCGGTGGGGCTCACCCACAGTCCCGGATCGCCGCCGCCGGCGATGATGCTCTGGGCGCCCTTGAGCACCAGGATGCCGGGCCCCTGGGCCGCCGAGCCCGCCCGCGCCAGACGCTCGGAGGTGTGGTGCGACAGGGGGCCCGGGAACAGCCGCACGAACTCGCCCGGATGCGGGGTGAGCACGGTCAGCGGTCGGGCCATCCAGCGCGCGCCGGCCCCGGCCGCCAGGGCGGAGGCGTCCAGCACCAGCGGACCGTCCCAGTCCGGCACGGCGCTGATCCCGCCCGGGCCCACCAGCAGCACATCGATGCCCGCGGGCACCTGGCCGTCCCAGGCCCGCACCATGGCCTCGGGCACCTGCGCCGCCACCTCGGAGCGCACCTCGGGATCGGTGAGCACGGTGACCAGCCCGGCGCCCATGCGCAGGGCCCCCATGGCGGCCAGCACCGCGGCGCCGCCCATGCCCAGGGACCCGGCCCGGATGCCCACATGGCCGAAATCCTGCTTGTGGGTGTCCCAGGCCCCGGGCCGGGGCGCCTGGGGCCGGCCCAGCAGCTGGATCCCGGCGGCGGCCGCCTGGCGCAGCGGCAGGGGGATCACCCGGACCTCGCCACAGCAGTCCCGGGCCGGGCGCAAGCCGTGACAGACCTTCAGATGGCCAAAGCAGGCGGTCAGGTCGGCCGGCACGGCCAGCTCGGCGCCGTCGGGACTGCCCGGGTCCAGCCCCGACGGCAGATCCAGGGCCAGGATCCGGAACGGGGCGCCCTGCCCCACGGCTTCGCAGAGCGCCTGCACCCAGGACCGGGCCTGGCCCTCCAGCGGGGTGCGAGCGCCCAGGCCGAACAACCCGTCCACCACCCAGCCGCGGAATCCGGCCACCGGTTCCCGGGGGTCGTCGGCGTGCCGGTAGGTGCCGCCCAGCCCCTGCCACAGGGCCGCCTGCAGCGCCGCGTCGCCCTTCCAGACCGGCTCCGGCCCCAGGGTCCAGACCGTCACCTCCCGGCCCTGGAGGCGGGCCAGCCGAGCCAGGGCCAGGGCGTCCCCGCCGTTGTTCCCGGGCCCGGCCAGGACCTGCAGGGGCTCGCCCTGGATCACGGGCGGCAGCAGCGCCAGGGCGCCCAGCGCCGCGTGTTCCTGGAGCACCAGGGACGAGATGCCCCAGGCCGTGATGGCCTCCTGCTCCAGGTCCCGCATCTCCGCGACGGTCAACAGTGGAATCATGGGTGGCGCCTCCACGCAATCCCCATTGTGGCCCAAACGCGCGCAAACGTGCCATGCGGGCCGCCGCGGACGTGCCGGGCCGGGCGGTTCAGGGCTGGCCGGTCCAGCCCGTGCCGGCCGCAGTCTGGTTCAGGGCTTGCCCAGCCAGCGGGTGCCGGCCGGGGCCTGGAAGCTGAACACGGCCGAGGCGAAGGCCCGCGGCGGCACCCGGGCGTCCTGGAACGCGATCGCCTGCCGGGCACCGGTGCCGTCGGTCCACTGGATCCGCTGGAGCAGACCGTTGCGCCCGGTGAGCAGTACGCGCGGCAGGCCCTGCTGCAGCGGCTCCAGCTCCAGGCTGTCGTCGGGCCCGCCCTTGGCGGTGTAGAACCGGCCCAGGGAGGCGGGATCGAGCAGCACGGCCAGGAGCGGGGAATCCGCGCTGGCGCTGCGCAGCGGGGTGCTCTGGGCGGTGCGGGCCTGGGGATCGTACTGCACCAGGGTGCGGCCATCGGCCACCAGCAGCAGGCCGGGCTGGTACGCCACCCGCAGCCGCCCGCCCTTGGCCAGCTGCAGATGGCCCTTGCGGCTGAGCTTGCCGAACACCGCGCTGTCCGAATCCTGCACGAAGTCGCATTCCATCCGGGCCAGGCCCGGGAAGGCGCGCCACCATCCGGGCAGTTCCCCGGCGCTGGCGGCACACGCCAGGACCAGTCCCAGTCCGGCGCCGAGGACCTTCCGCAGGCCGCTCAAGGCTGCTTGAACTCGATGGTGAGGCTGCCGGCCCCGGCCAGGGGCGCGACCGCCTGGGCCACCACCCGGCCCCGGTGCCGCACCAGCACCTGCACCTCCAGTTCGGCGCCGTCCAGCTCCGCAGGCAGCGCGATCTGCAGCCCGGCGACGCCCCGCCCGGCCCCGGGGTGCACCGGCGGCAGGGCCCGCACGCCCAGCGGTTTCAGATCCAGCCGCGGCAGGATCACAGCGGCGGCCGCGGCGGCGGCGGCCGCAATCTGGGCCGACGAGGCGGGCGGCAAGGGGGGCAGAGGGCGCACCACCAGGGGCGCCATGCCCCGGATCGGCGCCTCGGCGCGCTCCGGCAACTCGCTGGGGGGCTCGAACAGATCCATGCTGGCCGGGAGATCCAGGAAGCTGAGCGGCTCCGGCAGGGCGCTGGCCGGGGGTCGCGGCTCCGGATACGCCGGCGGGGCCGGCGCTTCCACCACCCGGCCATCCTCCGTGGACAGTTCCCAGGGCAGCAGGGCCATGGGCGGAGTCGGAGCGCCGGGGGCCGGTGGCGTGGGATAGGCCGGCTGCGGGGCATAGGCCGAGGGCTGCGGTGGTCGCTGCGGTGCGTAGGTCGGCGGTGGCGGCGGGACGTAGGCCGGTGGCGGCGGGGCTGGCGGTGGCGGTGGCGGTGGCGCTGGCGCTGGCGGCCGGGGGGCCGGTAACGGCTCCCGCTCGCCCAGTTCGTGGCGCTTGATCTGGGTCAGGGCCAGGCGGGAGATGCCGCGCAGGGTCTCGAACACGCCGGAGCCGTCCCGGGCCACGGCCGGGAAGCTCTCCAGGCGCCGGGGGTTCAGCTCCCGTTCCAGCACGTCCAGGGCGACGACCTGCTTCAGGTCGCGCTTGTTCCACTGGAACACCATGGGGATCGCGGCCAGGTCCAGGTCCAGCTCGCGCAGGTTCTCCACCAGGTTCTGCAGGCTTTCCTTGTTGGCGTCGAGCATCGCGGTCTGGCTGTCGGCCACGAACACGACCCCGTCCACCCCCTTCAGCACCAGCTTCCGGGTGGAGTTGTAGAACACCTGGCCCGGGACGGTGTACAGCTGCAGCTTGGTCCGGAAGCCGCCGATGATGCCCACGTCCATGGGCAGCAGATCGAAGAACAGCGTGCGATCGGTCTCGGTGTTCAAGGAGACCATCTCGCCCCGGGCCTTCTGGGTGGTGCGCTCATAGATCGTGCTGAGATTGGTGGTCTTGCCGCACAGTCCCGGCCCGTAATAAACGATTTTCGCCGTCATCTGGCGGGTTGCGTGGTTGAAAAAAACCATCTCCGGTGCCCCGAGGTCAGATTTGAGTGTAGCGACAAGCCTCGCGCCGCTCCACCAATAAGCCAACGCGGCGACAGGACCGCGACGGGGGCCGGACAGCGCCGCTCAGCAGCTGCGCATGACCCCCACCAGCACCCCCTGGATGGCGATGCGGTCCGGCGCGAAGCACTTGGGCGAGAAGTCCGGGTTGTGCGGGATCAGCCAGACCCCCTTGGGATCCCGGCGGAACTCCTTCAGGGTGGCCTCCTCGCCATCGATGAGGGCCACCACCCGGTCGCCGTTGCGGTAGTCGCCGCGCCGCTGCAGCACGATCAGGTCGCCGTCCAGAATGGAGTCCTCCACCATGGAATCGCCACGCACCCGCAGCACGAACAGCTCCTGCCGCTCCCGGTGGATGCAGGTGGGCACCTCCAGGGGGATGGCCCGGGACTCGGGCAGCAGCGGGGTGCCGGCGGCCACGTCGCCGCAGAACGGCACGGACCGCGCGCGCTTGGGATCCTCGGTCATCCATCCGGGCAGCGCCGGGGCCGGCGCCGGGGCGGCGTCCTCCTCGCTGGCCAGCACGATGTTGTTGCCCTTGCCGTGGCTGCGGTCCAGGAAGCCCTTGTCCATGAGGTGCTGGACGTGCTTGTGGATGGTGCTCACCGCGCTGGAGCCGACACCGTCGGCGATCTCCTTCAGGGTCGGACTGCGTCCCTCGGTTTCGAGAAACTTCCGGATGTGCTGGAGCACGGCCAGCTGCCGTTTGGTGAGGTCCATGGGTTTCATGGTGCAAAGCATAAGCGAAAAGAAAAGGCAGGGCCATCCCTTTTTTTTCGCCTCGAAAGAAATGCATTTCGTGCCCGGGCCCGACGGCATTAGTCGACCATTCTGGTAGACTTTCCCCTTGCAGCGAACTTGCAACCACATTCGTGCGTTCGCACTATGATGGGGTTCGCCTGAACCATGGCCAACCGGGAGAAGAAGCCCATGCTACCCACCTCCGCCCTCTCAAAAACCGTGGAAAGCCGCTCGCGGGTGAATGATTTTTCCATCGAGGTGGCTACGGTCAACGGATCGGGCTCCCAGACGGCCAATATTGTGCTCATGCGCACCATTTTCCAGATGGGCGTGCCGGTCACCGGCAAGAACCTGTTCCCGTCCAACATCGCCGGACTCCCCACCTGGTTCCAGATCCGGGCCAGCGCCCGGGGCTACCAGGCCCGCAAGCAAGAAATCGACTTCATGATCTGCATGAACCCGGAGACCGCCAAGGACGACGTGGCCAAGGTCCGCTCCGGGGCCGTCCTGGTCTATGACGAGCCGCTCAAGCTGGACGCCCTGCGCTCGGATCTGCACTTCTGTCCGGTGCCGTTCCAGAAGCTGGTGGCCGCGGCCTGCCCGGAGCCCAAGCTGCAGAAGCTGGTCAAGAACATGGTCTACGTGGGGGTGGCCGCGCAGATGCTGGGGCTGGACTTGGCCGAGGTGAAGCTCGCCATCACCAAGCAGCTGCACGGCAAGCAGAAGGCCATCGAACTGAACCAGGGGGCGGTCCAGGAAGGCTACGACTGGGCCACGGCCTCGGCGTCCCCCCAGGACCGGCTGCGGGTGGAGCGGGACCACCAGACCGATGGGCAGATCATCATCGACGGCAACAGCGCCTGCGCCCTGGGCGCCCTGTTCGCCGGGGTCACGGTGGTGGCCTGGTACCCCATCACCCCCAGCTCCTCGGTGGTGGAGACCCTGGCCGACTACGCCAAGCTCTACCGCAAGGACCCGGTCACCGGCAAGAACACCATCGCCATCATCCAGATGGAGGACGAGATCGCCTCGGCCGGGGTGGTCCTGGGCGCCGGCTGGGCCGGGGCCCGGTCCATGACCGCCACCTCCGGCCCGGGCATCTCGCTCATGAGCGAGTTCATCGGCCTCGGCTATTTCGCGGAGATCCCCGGGGTGTTCGTGAACGTGGCCCGGGTGGGCCCCTCCACCGGGCTGCCCACCCGCACCAGCCAGGGCGACGTGGACCTCTGCGCCCGCGCCAGCCACGGCGACACCCTGCACATCTGCCTGTACCCGGGCTCCATGGAGGAGTGCTTCGAATTCACCCACCAGGCCTTCGACCTGGCGGAGCGGTTCCAGACCCCGGTGTTCGTGGTGTCCGACCTGGATCTGGGGATGCAGAACTGGGCCTGCCGGCCCTTCACCTACCCGGACCAGCCCCTGGACCGGGGCAAGGTGCTCGACGCCAAGGCCCTGGAGACCGCCGTGGACTGGGGCCGCTACCGGGATCCGGACGGGGACGGGATCCCCTACCGCACCTTGCCCGGCACCCCGGGCGGCAAGGGCGCCTATTTCACCCGCGGCTCCGGACACAATTCCCACGGGCTGTATTCCGAGAAGCCCGAGGACCTGCAGGAGCTGGTGGACCGGCTCAAGCGCAAGTTCCTGACCGCCAGGACCGTGGTCCCCGAGCCGGTCTATGCGGGCAGCGGCGGTCCGGTGGGCATCCTGGCCTACGGCTCCAGCGACCCCGCGGTGGTGGAGGCCCGGGATATCCTGCGCGAGGCGCACGGCCTGGAGACCGACTACCTGCGGGTGCGGGCTCTGCCCTTCACCGACGCCGTGAGCGCGTTCATCCGCGCCCGGGAGGTGGTCTACGTGGTGGAGCAGAACCGCGACGGGCAGATGGCGGGACTGCTCAAGGACTTCTATCCGGAGCTGGCCACCCGCCTGCACAGCGTGCTCCATTACGACAGCACCGCCATCCCGGCCCAGACCATCGTCGACCAGATCGTCACCCAGGCAAAGTGAGGTCCCATGTCCACCACGCCCGCCCCCGCCCCCACCAACCAGCTCGGCCTCACCCGCCAGGACTACGTGGGCTCCAAGTCCACCCTGTGCCCCGGCTGCGGCCATGACGCCATCACTACCCAGATCATCCAGGCGGCCTTCGAGATGAACCTGGAGCCGCACCGGGTGGCCAAGCTGTCCGGCATCGGCTGCTCCAGCAAGACCCCGGCCTACTTCCTGGCCCAGGCCTGGGGCTTCAATTCCGTGCACGGCCGCGCCGCCTCCATCTGCACCGGCGTGGCCCTGGCCAACCGCGACCTGATCAACCTCCTGGTCAGCGGCGACGGCGATTCCATGTCCATCGGCCTCGGCCAACTGATGCACATGATCCGGCGCAACGTGCCGGTGGTCTACATCATCGAGGACAACGGCGTCTACGGCCTCACCAAGGGCCAGTTCAGCGCCACCGCCGACGAGGGCTCCACCCTCAAGCACGGCGACGTGAACGAGCTGCCGGCCCTGGATCCCTGCACCCTGGCCCTGGAGCTGGGCTGCGGGTTCGTGGCCCGGTCCTTCAGCGGCAACCCCAAGCAGCTGGGAGTGATCGTCAAGGCCGCCATGGCCTACGAGGGCACCGCCCTGATCGACGTGATCAGCCCCTGCGTCACCTTCAACAACCACGAAAGCTCCACCCGGTCCTACAAGAACGCCAAGGACCACGAGCTGCCCCTCCAGGACCTGGGCTTCGTGCCCTACTACGACCTGGACGAAGTGGATCTGGCCGCCGGCGAAGCCAAGGAGGTGGGCCTGCCGGACGGTTCCCGGCTCACCCTGCGGGCCATCCGCGAGGACTTCGACCCCACCGACCGGTTCGCCGCCAACAAGGCCATCCACGAGGCCCGCGGCCGCGGCGAGCTGCTCACCGGCATCCTGCACATCGAGACCGGCGGCAAGACCCTGCACGACTACATGCACCTGGTGGACACCCCCATGGCGCACCTGCCCACGGACGTCTCCAGGCCCGGTCCCGAGATCCTGGCCGAGTGCATGGCCGAACTCATGTGATCCCCCGATTTCGCCCGGACCCCCAAGCGGGCATTGACTTGACGCGCACTGCGGGTAGACTGGGATTTCCCTTGGGGCTGTAGCTCAGTTGGGAGAGCGCCTCGTTCGCAATGAGGAGGTCGACAGTTCGATCCTGTTCAGCTCCACCAAACAAACCGCCTGAAGCCAATCACTTCAGGCGGTTTCGTTTTGGGCGGACAGCCTCAAAAGGGCCTCCGTCCTCAAACCATCCTCAAAATCGCTCTGCGATCCGGGGCATTTCCACCTGCGACGAGGCGGCATTTTTGAGGACGAGGATCCGGATTTTGAGGATGGCGACCCTGCATTCGAAGATGCCTGAAATAGCGAAGGGGGCCATTCTTGGCCCCCTTCCTTCAAGCGGTCAAGCACATCACCTCTCCCCCAGCTCCGTTTCCAGCTCCTCGACAGTGGGCAGGACGCCAGCGAACTCCTGGGGCAGGTTCTCGACGATTAGGGTCTCCCACTGGGCAACGCCTATCGGCTTGTTAAAGTCCCGCAGGGCGTACTCGGCCACGATCCTGTTCTTGGCGCGGCAAAGCAGCAGGCCGATCGATGGCTTGTCATCAGGATGGCGAAGCAGATCATCGACTGCGGAGAGGTAGAGGTTCAATTGGCCGACGAAGCCTGGGTCAAAGGGCACGGCCTTGAGCTCCACGATGACGTAGCAGCGAAGCTTCAAGTGGTAGAAGAGGAGATCGACGTAGAAGTCCTGATCACCTACTTCCAGATGGACCTGGCGTCCGACGAAAGCGAACCCTCCGCCCAGTTCCAGGAGAAAATGCTGGATGTGATCCACCAGGGCCTGCTCCACCTCTCGCTCTCGGCGCGGGTCAGCGGTCCCCAGGAAATCGAAAAGGTAGGGATCCTTGAGGACCTGGGTGGCCATGTCGGAATCTGCAGGTGGCAAGGTGGAGGGAAAGTTGGTGACAGCCTTACCTTGCCGTTCATGGGCCTTGTGGTCCATCTGGAGTTCCAGGATGCTTCTGCTCCAGCCTTGGGCGACCGCCTGGCGGGCATACCAGATGCGAATCTCAGGATCCTTCTCCCTCTGCAGGAGGCGGACCATATGCCCCCATGGCAATTGTGAAACAACCTGTTTCACCATTTCGATGTCGGGATAAGCCCCAGCAAAACTACGCATAAGGAGCAGATTGCGGGGGGAGAATCCCTGTATTCCCGGGAACGCCTCGCGAAGATCCGCCGCCAGGCGGTCGATGACCTTGGCCCCCCAACCCTGCCGCTCCTGGCGATCCAGGATCAAACGCCCCAGGTCCCAGTACAGCAGCACCATGCCCTGGTTGGCGGAAACGACAACCAGGAGCCGCTCCTTCTGGATCCGCTGCTTGATCTCGGCCAAGGTGAGGAGGTAGTCCTCCGCCAATTCCGAGAGAGGCGGAACGGCCGGGAATGTGGCCTTTTCGCGGGTCCGGCCCCGCACTCGGCGTTCGTCCCGACTGGCAGGTTTCCTATTCGCCATCGGGCATCCCCTTCAAGTTGGCGTTGATCGCCGGATCCGGCCTGATTCCTTCAGCCGGCATCAAGGAGCCATCATGTTCCACCGTCTTCGAGCGACCCATCAAGGCCCCAGCCATTAGAGGGGGGATGCTAGCCCACTGGGTGAGCCTATTCAAGAGCATCGCCACGGAACCGTGCGCTTGGTGTCCTATCCTGCCTTGACCGTAGCTTCGCGCTCAAGAAACGCCTCAACGCAGGTCTTCGGGATGACCAGGGCGCGCCCGACCCTGACACAGCCGAGCTTCCCCGTGTGGATGAGTTGGCGGACCGTGGTCGTGCCCAGGGAGATGCGCTCGGCCACCTCCGGGACGGTATAGGCCAGCTTCTCGGCAGGGAGTTGGTATGGCTGCGGCTGGGGCTGGGGATAAACGGGTTGGCACTGCTCAGTCTTGCGTGGTCGCATGGCGCGCCTCCTCATGCTTGATGTGTCGGGAAAGTGTGGTTGGTTTCCGAGGTATGTCCGCTGTGGTGAAAAAGTCCAGCGATTGTGCGAGACGAAAGTTTGGGCTGGACGGACGCTGGTCACTCCTGCCGCTAAAAGCGGCAGGGTCCAAGAATACTTGCTCCCCCACTTCCACGGGCAATAGCATGGGACCCGCCGAGCGTAGGACAGCACGACGCTGGGATGCGTTGATGGCGTCGAAACCCAGCGACTGACCTCACGCCAGGCTACCGGGGTCCCGCCTTATCGGGCCGTGCCCCTGACTTCAGTTTGCGCTCGGCCTCCCGCAGCCGGGCTTCCAGCTGGATCACCTGGGCCTCCTTCTCCTTCAGCTGCTGGCGAACCGCAGTTTCGGCCCCCTCGGCCGCCTCCAGCTTGGCCTTGAGGTAGCCCAGGTTCTCGGCCATCTCCGCCAGCCGGGACTGGGCGACCTGCTCCTTGGCGGCGAGCTCGGCCAACTGCGCCACCTGCTGCTCCAGCTGGACCTCCAGGATCCGGACTGCCTCGTCGTTCTCAGTCTGGGCACGGGCCATATCGGCCTTCAGTACTGCCTGCTCCTGGGCCAGGGTCTCCCGCTGGGGCGCCAGTTCCGCCTGGGCCTGCCCCTGGGCGATGGCCCAGGCCTTGGCGAACAGGGCCAAGACTGGGTCGGGGATGGGCAGGCTCTCAGCCGGGGCCTCCTGCGCCCGCTGCTCCCGCCAGCGCTGCAGGAACGCCGAGATCGTGCCGTACGAGCCGGTGTCACCCAGTTCCTTGCGGACAGTGATCTTGCTGACGGCTTCACCCCGGCCCTGCAGGGCTTCGATGGCGGCCAGGATTTGGGGTTCGGTGATTCCCGTGCGCGGCATGCTCGCTCCTGTACGGTTTCATTCCATTTCGTTCCGTATCATTCCATACTCTACGAAACAAGTATGATATTTCGCAGCCCGCCGTCAACCCCTGGGCATCCTCTTGCTTCAATCGGGCGCGAGCTTCTCCGCCTGCCGCCTCAGCTCCGCCAGCAGGCCGTCGGCGCTGGGCCCAGGCTCGGCTGCCGGGCGAGGCCAGCCCGGCCGAGCAAACCGGCCCGGATAGGTCGCCGCCTCGCAAGAAGCATGGCCGGCGAATCCCGGATGCCCCCGAAGGCTTGGATATTGCCTCCGGCGAGAAGTCAGAAAAAGTTACATTCAGTGTAACCTGATGGCCAGCTATTGAGTGACAGAAGTGATAGCGGATATACAGCCGAGCAGCGAAAATACCTTCAGACTGTTGATTTCGGTGGCATATTCTTGGATAACCTCACCTTGGAGGACCATATTTCTATTTAATCCAAAGTAACCATGAAATTGTCGCCCTGAAAGGCTATAACTGATAGGTGGCTTTTCCTTAAGGCCAGTCCATTTAAGGCGCGCCATTAATACCTCAAGGCCGCCAAAGGAACCAGCGGTCTCTAACGAATCATCCCCAAGCTTTTCTTTTGCAAGCGAATATATTCTTTTACTATCATCACCAAAAAATAAATATTTTTCTCTCTTCTTGGACAATATACCTTCTGCCTGTGCAAAGAAAATTGGCACAGAAAGAGCATATTCTCCACGCTTGTGCGCATTGACAGCTGGTCTTATTGCAAATTCACGATCCATATTGTCCTTTATTATATCTTCCGCGTGTTCAAATATGCTACTAGCGTACATATCAAAAAGGAGCTGTTCTGATGTATGAATTCACCCCTGTAAGTTCATAAAGTCGATTGGGCTCAGAAAGAAATTTCAAGGAAATGTACCATTAATTGTACGTTTATTGAATTTCGGGCAAAGTTTGAAGGATGGAGCCCGAACAGATCCTCAACCACCCTTTGGTGATGGCCATCGTGGCCGAGCGTGAGGCGGCGCTGACTGAGGTTGAGAAACTGCGGGCGGATAATGCCGTCTTGCGGACCGAGATGGAAAAGCTCCGCGAGGCCATGGGTCGCCTGGAGCCACTTCTTGCGAACCTCCAGAGCCGGCTCGAAAAGGACAGCCACAATTCCAGCAAGCCGCCGAGTTCCGATGGACCGGGCTCAACGCCTCGCCCCCCTTCCAAGCCGACAGGGCGAAAGCGGGGCGGGCAGCCTGGTCGGACCGGGAAGTTTCGGGAGGCACTACCAGAGGGTTCCGAAACCCGGACCGTGCACGTGAAGCTGACGACCTGCCCACATTGCGCCGGCGCGATTCCGCCGGAGGACATCACCGGAAGCCAGACCGACCGGGTCCTGGACCTGGTCCAGCAACTCACCGAAGTAACCGCCTACCGTCGCGAGGAAGGGTGCTGCCCCCATTGCCACCGGAAAGTGCAGGCGCCGATTCCCCCCGAAGCCGGGGGCGGCGAGTTGGGCTCACGCCTGCGCGCCCTGGCGGGCTACCTTCGCACCGAGGGCCGGATGAGTGTCGGGGTCCTCCACTACTTCTTCAACGAGGTCCTGCAGATCAAGGTTTCCCGAGGCTGGCTCTACGAAGCCTGCGTGGGCCTCGGGCAAGCATTGGCCCCGACCTACGAGGACCTCCGGGGGGAGATCCGCCACGCCCTGGTCGTCAACATGGACGATCCTTAGACGCCCTTGTTCGCGCAGCGAACACGGGTGAACCGGCTTCGGCCGCAAGGACAGGAACTGGATCTGGACTGCCCTGACGGCGCGAACGGCGCTCTTCCATTTCGCCACCAGCCGCAGCCAGAAGTCCCTTCTGGAGATCCTCCCCGAGGACTTCTCAGGCGTCCTTGGCACGGACCGCTACGCCGCCTACCACAAGCTCCAGAGTGCGGCCCGGCAGTACTGCTGGGCGCACCTCCGCCGGGACATCATCGCCCTGAGCGAGAGCAAGGACACCGGGGTGGAGGCCATCGCCAAGCGGATGCTGGCGGACCAGGAGGAGATCTTCATCTGGTGGCACATGTTCCGGGACGGGGAGATCGACCGAAAATGCCTCCGGGCTGGGACCGCCGTGATCCTGGCCCGCTTCAAGCGGAACTTCCTGGCCCTGACCAAGACGAACGACAAGAAGGCCAAGACGTTTGGGTCCGCCCTCATCGAGAACTGGAGCCGGCTATGGACGTTCCTGAGGGTGGAAAATCTCCAGCCGACCAACAACATCGCCGAAAGGGCGCTGCGGCCGCTGGTGATCCTGAAGCGGATATTCCAGCGACTGCCCAGCCAAAGGGGCCGGGAGTTCTTCGAACGGGTATACTCCGCTGGAGCCACGGCGCGAATCAGAAGTGTTCAGCTATTTGAGTGGCTCATCCGTGCCTTGAACGCCTACCGTCTTGGAGAGCCAGCGCCGGCCCTCGAACCGGGTGGATGACCGGTCGAACGTGGGAACCTCAACAAGTCAGCTCACAATCTCCGAGCATGGATGTGCTCTACCCGGTCGATTGGGGGTGAATCGATACGTTCTGATCGCTCAGCTGCTATATTTTGGCATTTAAGCGCCAACTCATCAAGCTCAGAGAAACCAAAATATAAACTAATAAACCATCCTCTTTTTGCATATTCAACGAGATGATCTATGAGGTTTGGATAGTTACGCATTCTGGCTTCAAGAGTCGTACAAATATCTTTTGAAATTAATCCAGCAGTGGCCACAAAGAGACCCAATTGTTTATCGACTGCATCGACAATTTCATTATTGTCATTAAACCAAGCATTGACGACATTTTGGATTTTACCAATCCCAGCAAAGATGCGTAGAATAGTAACTATATCTTCATCGGATGATTTCCCCATCGAAAGTATCCTTATAGTTGGAAAAGCAATGCAATTCTAATGCTCGCCAATATTGGCTTCAAGAAGGGTGTCCGGTTTAGGTAAGCCCTAAGTGCCAATTTTCAGGGGACAAGTCGGCAGTCCCGGACGACAACTGCATCATTAAGCCAGCAGTTAACTTGTCCGACAATCTTGGCCTTGTTGCCAAGTTTGAGTTTGTGTAGATCTTCCGGATGGGAGTTGAAAACAAGGATGAAGTCTCCAAAATTACCCATTCCTTTGGAACCTCTGCTTTCCCCACTCAACTCTAAGTCGATGCTGGGATATGTTGAACGCATGATTTCTGGATCGATGCCATATACCTTGGCTTCTTCGATAATCTTTTTTTTGCTTGGAATTTTTTCTATTCTGCTATCAAGATTAAATCCATTGTCTATGTCTGATCCACCTTTGATTGTTTTAAAAATCAAATCCGTATTCACAATTAATCCTTCGACAAGGATAAATTTGTTTTTGTACTTAGCATTTCCATAGGAAGAATAAGCATAGGCGTGGTAAATATCCTTGGGAGCGTCCTTGATGGGGTTCTCTCTGGAAGATGGGGTATCGACCTGAGCGGTCATGGTGTTGCCCGGATTCTCGTGCGTAGTAATGATTGCGATCAATTCGACCACAAGCCAGGAAAATCCAAGAACTCTGGCAAGCCTACTGTGCCCATTTCTTAGAAGGAACCACGAGAATATGAGCGGGAATATGGTAATGCCTATCCCTAGTGGAATCCCAACTTTCCTCGGACCAAGATGAGCATCGGTGGCCATGACAACACCCCTTGAGCGTATGGCTGTGGGTTTGTTTGGATACAGCATGCGCTCCTGCGGGCAAACCCCAAAAGGCTAGTTTCAGCTTTCCCACTGGTCTTTCCCAAAATCTGAGTACCAATTGGGTTGTTAGGGATCACCTGCCCGATAGGTGCGAACCCCAACGATCCAGGGCACTGCACATCGACCCCGCCGCCCCCAGGTGTTCAAAGGAACAGATGCACCACCAGCCCCACCGGGAGCAAGATCCACACCCCCAGCAACAGCCAAGCCCCCAGACACCTTCCCCAGACTTGCCGCCTGGCCCATGCCGGGCCGAATCTGCCGCAGGCCGCTTCCGCGGCAACCAGGAACTCGTCGAGGCGGGTCATCGCCCGCCCGTTCTCACCCATCCAGGACGCGGAAGGCCAGGCCCTCCGTCGAAAAATGATCTCCTGGAACCGTAGGCTCGCCCCCAACCCGCTGCCCTCCACCACCACCTTTTTGATCCACCGACCCAACCCCATTTCGTCCCCCACCGCCTTTACCTTCGGCGCATCCCCCTCACCGGATTCATCCCCGCCACCCCAATGGCCCGGCCACATAGGACACCAGGGCCCCCTGGCCATTCGGCGCCAGCGGGGCCGCCGAATAGAAGAACGTCCGCCCATCCACCTCCAGGTAGGCCCCCCGGTAGTTCCAGGCCGGGTCGTTCCTGAAGCTGACCTGGGCCCCCAGCTCCATCAGGATCCGGGGCAGCCGGGATTCCGCAGCGCTGGTGCCCGCCTGCAGTGGCAGGTCGATCCGCACGGACACCCCCCTCTGGAAGGCCTGGGCCAGCTCGTTCCCGATGGGCGTCAGGGTCAGGCATTCGGTGCGGACGCAGATACTCCGCCGGGCGCCCTGGATGAGCCGCACCAGCGCCTGGTCCCGGCCCGAGTGGGAGACCATGACCGCCCCCCGGTCCCGGCTTGCCTTCAGCGCGGCCCACGCGGTGTACCCCCCACCCCCCAGGGCCACCAGGGCCCCGGTCACCAGGATCCCCTGCCCCAGGTTCATGTGCCCTCCCCCTCCCCTTCCCCGGCCTCGGGCGCACCCAGGCTCGCTTCAGGCCAGTCCAGGCCATGCAACTGGATCGCCCGCTGCAGGGCGCAGCTGGGACGGTGGGGGAAGATCCAGTCCCGCACCCAGGGATCCCACCGCACCAGGGTCCGGAACCGGTACTCCACCACCCCGTTCGGGTGGATGACCGCCCCGGGCTTGTGCACCTCGATCACCTCGGAAATCCGCCGCCGGCCATCCTCCTCGTCCAAGACCTGGTGCAGGACCACGTCGATGGCCTCGCCCACCATCTCGGCCACCACCATGCTGTTCAGCCCGCCCACGGGCGCCATCTGGGCCAGCAACTGCAGCTGGCGCAGGGCCGAATGGGCGTCGTTGCAGTGGATGGTCCCGAACCCGCCCCCGTGGCCGCTGCTCAGGGCCCGGATGAGGAAGAACGCCTCGTCGCCGCGCACCTCCCCCACGACGATCCGGTCCGGGGTCATGCGCAGGCAGTTCCGCACCAGGTCCCCGATCCCCACCGGCGCCACCCCTTCCTTGTATGGCTCCAGGGTCTCCAGCGCGACCCAGTTGGGGTTCTGGATCTGCAGTTCCCGGGCGTCCTCCACCGTCACCACCCGCTCATGGACCGGGATCAGCCGGGAGAGGGCGTTCAGGGTGCTGGTCTTGCCGGCGCCGGTCCCGCCGCCCACCACGATGCTCTTCCGGGCCTGAACCAGGCTCCGGAGCATGGTGACGATGGCGTGGTTGAGGCTTTGGACTTCCAGCAAGCGTTCCACCGTCATGGTGTCGGCGGGGAACTTCCGGATGGTCATGGAACCCCGTTCGCAGGCGGGCGGAATGACAATGTTGACCCGCTCCCCGCCCGGGAGCCGCCCGTTCAGCACCGGCCGGTCCTGGTTGATCCGCCGCTGGATCACATCGGAGATCCGGGTGCAGGCGGTGATGAAATCCTGCAAATCCGCCCAGCCCGCGTCCTCGACCTGCTGGTGGCCGCGGATGCCTTCACCCTTGACCCAGATGTCCGAGGCGCCGTTCACTTCGATCTCCGTGACCCGGTCGTCCTCCAGGAGTTCCCGCACCGGTTGCAGGGCGCTCAGCAGGGCGGCATCCCACCGCTCAGGGTTGCGCAGGGCCATGCTTCGCTCCTTTCCTGGGCTGCGGCGCGGTCCCGTCCAGCCCGGCCGCGCAGCAGAGCACCCAGTCCAGGGAAGCACCCAGCGCTTCCGCGAGGGTCGGCCGGGCGATGGAGAAACGATACAGGAGCGTCCCGGTCGGGCTGGTCACCTGGAGCTCGATGCAGACCCCCCGTTCCGGCTCCCGGGCGGAAGGCTCGGCCACACAGCCCACGCAGGCGCCCCTGACCCGGATGGGCGCCCGGGGATCCACCTGCCAGCCATGCCGGTTCGCGATCTTTCGGAAGGCTGCGTCCCAGGCCTGTTCCGGAACCGCTGCCGCGTCCGGGGTGACGGGGCGGAGCCCCTGCCAGGCGATCCGGGTGCCCACCCAGCGGAAGCCACCGGCGGCGAAGTAGCCCAGGCCCGGATTCCCCCGCAGCTTCTCGTAGTCCTGCTTCCCGAAGAAGCGGAACAGGCTCTGGGGCTCCCGTCGGGCTTCCATGGAAGCGAGGAAGGGTTCCCGGATGTCCAGCTGCTGCCACAGGGCCGCGGCCGCCCCCGGCGTCAGGTCCGCCTTGGGCGCCGGCGGCGGCATGGGCCACCGGGTCGACAGCCGGGGCACCTGGGCCGTCAGCGGAAGGCAAAGGAGCAGGCCGAGGCCGCTCCTCACGGGCGCCCCTTCACCCAGGACAGTTCCCCGGTCGGCATGAAGGGCGTGAGCAGCACATCCTGGGTGAAGTAGCACTTGAGCTTCGTCCCCTCCCGGATGGTCACGGTGGGCACGACGTTGGCGTATCTCTGGATCACGGCGTCGACCACGCTACTGAAGTTTTTCGAGGTCCGGGCCAGCACCAGGTCCCGGGCGGTCGGGTTGTCTTCCGCGGCCGGGCTCTGCACCTGGGCCGCCAGGCCGTCGAACACCCCCAGGAAGATCGCCGCCCCGAACTGGAGGGTCAGGTGCCGGTTCACCCGATCCCTGGCGCCCAGGCTGCCGAAGTTGTCCATGGCCGGGAACTGCCGGGTGGGGAAGTAGGCCACCTTGGGCGTTTCGTCCGGCGTCCGCCGGGGGAAGACGAGCTTGTGGAACCGGACGTAGAGCCGGGCCTGCTGGAGCGACTGCACCCGGCCGGCGGTGCCGTAGATCCTGGCGCCCGCGGGCACGAGTACCTGCTTGCCGTCCAGGCTCACGAAATCCCGCGCCACCTGGGCCATCACCGGGGACTCGGCAATGTCGGATTCCACCCGGTTGATGGTCACGCAATCCAGGAACTTGCCTTCCCGGACGAGCACGTCGGGAGCCGCGCCGCCGCTGATCCGCAGATCGGCCACCTCGCCGGGCGGGACCGGCTGGGACTCGGTTTCGGCCGGCATGCGCGGCGCGGCCGGCACCCCTTCGGTCAAGGCCTTTTCAGCCAGGGCGGTGAGCCGTTCCATGGAGCGGACGCTGGTGCGGACCTGGGCATCCTCGGGGGTCTGGCTGGACGCCTCGGCCATATCGCGGCCCTCTCGCCCGGCCCTGCGCGCGGCCCAGGTGGCGGAGGCGCTGGTGGTGTAGCCCAGCATGGAACCCTGGAGGTCCTGCCGGTCCTCCTTCCTCGCCTCCCGGCGCTCCCGGGCCAGGGCCGGGTCGGTGTCCTGGCTGTCCTCCCGGCTCTTGCGCCAGGAGGGCGCGGCTTCCGCCTCCGGGGGCGCGGCGCGCATTCCCCGCCTCCAGGGTCACCAGCGGCTGGTTGTCCGGAAGATCCCGGCCGTCCACCTTGGGCGGGATGTAGTTCCCCTGCGGGTCGAACTGATAGCCGGACCCGACCTCCTCCTGGCGCATCCGGGAGACGCCGGCCTCGGCCTGGCCGCGCACGGCATCGCCCTTGGCGGCGAGCTTCGCCTCCCCGGCGCTCGCCTCCCGCGCCCCCGGCCTAGCCGGGCGGAACGCCTTGGTGAGCAGCAGGCCCACGGCGCCCATGCCGACCGCGCCGCCGATGATCAGGGCGATGATCCCATTGCGGCCAGCCAAGCCCCCTGCCCTCGGCTTCTTTTCGGTCGTGATGCTCATGCTCCCCTCACTTGACCTTGATCCAGGCCTGTTCCTTGCTGAAGATCAGGTGCCATTTCTCCCCGGGCCGCAGCACCTTGTTGATCACGTAGCACCCGTTCTCCAGCTCGTAGTTCACCTTGTCGGGCTTGCCGGCCTTGTCGAGCAGCTCGATGACGGCCTTGTCGTTCGCCGCAGGCATGGAGACGAAGGTCTGGACCTTGTCGTCCACCACCCGGTCGATCCGCATGTCGCCGCCCCAGCTGTAGCGGTCGTTCATGTTCTGGATCAGCTGCTGGCGCCAGGCCTGGAAGTCGGCGCTCGCCTTCTCCTCGGCGAACTTCCGGGCATAGACCGCCTCCTTGCGTACCCGCTGCTGGACCTGGGCGTTCACCAGGGCGCCCTCGTCCGCCCCGTCCAGGTAGATCTGCAGGACGCTGGCCACCTCCTGGCGGTCCGGAACGCCCTCCACCTTCAGCGAAACCCGCAAGTTGCTGGGCTCGGTTTCGATGTGGATATAGGAGATCTTGCCGACCGCCTCGGGCGTGTTGGTGGCCTGGACCACCACCCGGTTGGTGTCCGGGGTGCTTTCCGCCTTGAAGAACGACTTGTCGTACCAGATGTTGTGGGCGATCTCCCCCGTGGGGAGCTCGACGATGGCCGGGGCGCCCGGGATCAGCCGCAGCCCGTAGACCTTGCTGGGCAGGTACGGCAGTTTCACGCAGTCCTGGGCGGGAAGCAGCGACCCGGCCAGGGCCACGGCAACCAAGAGCGCAAGAGCAGGCTTCATGGGATTCTCCTTCAAAGGGTTTCGGGGAAGGTGCCGTCGACGATGGTCAAGCCGGCCATGTTGTCCGGGGTCCGGGGGACCTCCTTGAGGAACAGGGTGAACAGGACCCGCCCCCCGGGTTCCGTCGTGCCGTCCGGCAGGACGAAGAAGGTGTCGAAGCCGACCAGCACGGACAGGGGCTTCCGGCTCTGGATGAGCACCTGCGGCTGGCGGCCGGGATCGTTGGCAACGTCCAGCACCCGGCCGCTGATGCCCCGGTCCACCAGTACCTTCCGCTGGGCCAGTCGCAGGCCCTTCTTGACCACCTCCCGCGCTTTCGGCTCCACGACCCGTAGGGCGAGGCTCAGCTTGTCCTTCACGTCCAGGGGGGTCCAGGCATGACTGTCCATGACCCAGCGGCGGGCGAAGCCCTTGATGTCCACCTCGGTCCGACGTTCGCCGGCCCGGAGGAAGCTGTCGGGGTCCGCCTGGACAATGTTCCCGAGACCGTCCTTCACGAAACACCAGACGGTCTTCTGCTCGTTCCGGTAGACCAGATAGCCGACCAGACCCGCCAGCGCCAGCGCCACGACCAGCAGCACCAGCAGCAGCCAGCGGTAGAGGGCCAGCGCGGCATTCTGCCGGCCCCAGGCCAGGATGAAGGCATCGTCTCCCCCCAGGCGCTTGCCCGGGAGGGTGGTTGGTGGTGGGGCCTGGACTTGGTTCATGACGCCTCTCGCAGATGAGGGTTCGGATGGCTCAGGCCGGGCCGCCTTGGCCCGGCTTGATGCCCAGGGCTTCGGCGACCGCGGTCGGGCTCGCGCTCCCGCCGGGGTCGGAAGGCGGAGAACTGGCGGCACCGGACGCCGTGGCGGTCAGCGCCCGGCCTGCCCCGTGCCAGCGCACCGCGGAAGCGGTGGCCGCCAGGCCCGCCGGCACCACGGACCCGCTGTGGGAGGCCACCGCCGCGGCCATCAGCTGGCTCAGGAAACTGGGGATGGCCTGGACCACGGCCAGCGCGCATAGAGGGCCGAGCAGGGCGTAGATGAAGTGCATGGCGATGTCGGTGCCGTCCCCGAACACCGCGTCCGATCCCACCACCAGTTCCGTGACCCCCTTGAACACGGCCCCGGCCAGGCGCGCCCCCAGCCCCAGCATGGGCAGATAGAGCAGGCCATAGACCAGCCAGGCCTTGGCCCAGATCCAGAAGATCCCTTCGGTGGCCTCATGGGCCAGGAACGCGATGCACAGCGGCCCGATCCCCAGGATCACGGCATTGATGCCCAGCACCCAGAAGCCCTGGATCAGGATCAGGACAGTGATGAACATGCCGGCCAGCGTCGATAGGATCATGCCCAGCCCGGTGATCAGGGCGTCCACCGACCAGGACATGGCCTTGCCCCACCAGGCCTGGTCCTGCTCCCCCTGGCGGGTGGCGGTCACTTCGGACTTCTTCACGTCCTGGTTGTCGTGGTGCATCTTTTCCAGCTCATCCTTGGCGTCCAGCTGCCCGCTCCAGATCTCGTACCAGGCGCCGGCGAAGCTGGTCATGTAGGTGGGCATGGCCGACCGGGCGAAGCCCTCGAACATGGGCCGGTAGCCGATCAGCAGGGCCAGGCAGAAGGCCACCCGCATCCACCACCTGGGCTTGAAGAACCGGCAGCTCCGGGGTTCCTCCGCCAGCTCCCCGGCGCCCTGCACCAGGTGGAAGAAGAAGCAGAACGTGAACACCGCGAGGGCGACCCGGGCCATGTCCTTCTCGAAGAACAGGGCCCCCACGTCCAGGACGTCGTTGACCAGCTTGTCCATGTAGAAGGTCGGCTCACTTTGCATGACGGCGAACATGGTCTCCCCTGGGCGACACCGTCGCCGGCTGAGCTTGCTGTTGAAAGGGTTAGCGCTTTCGGGAAAACCGGGCGCCGATGGCCTTCAGCGCCCGGGTGTTGCCGCGCATCCAGCCGCGGTCAATGGTTTCAATAAAGGCCTTCTGGGCATCGTTCTCGCCCATGAGGAACATGATGGCTTGCTGGTTCTTCAGGATCAGGCGGTTGCCCTCGAACTTGGCCTCGGTGGCCTCCAGCTCGGCCTGCAGGCTGGCGACCTTCGCTGTGTCCACCGTGTCGGCCTTGTTGATCTCCTGGATGTCGTGCTTGATCCGCTTGATCTTCTTCACGTCCTCGATCAGCTCCTTGTTCTCAGCCTTGAACTGGCGAAGGATGCCGGCCTTCACCGCCTGGGCCTTCTTCGACTGGCGCAGCAGGGAATTGACCTTGGCGCGGAACCAGGGGTCGTTGCTGTAGCGCGGATTGAGCACCATCCGCTGGTAGAACTCGGTGGTGTCCCAGAGCTGCTGGGCCTGCTCGGCGCTCATGGTGGTCAGGGCGGTGCCGCGCCGGATATCGTCGATCCCCTGGATGCCGTCGAACCAGGGACAGTCCGCCAGCCGTAGCACGTCGACCCAGCCATAGTTGCGCCAGTCCTTGAGGCCCGCGTAGGCGGCCTTGAAGGCCAGGAGCTGCTGCCCCCCGGTCTGGACCACCTGTTTCCACTGGGCCATGACCTGGATCAGCTGGGCCATGCGCTGGCTGAAGGCGAGGCCGTCATGGAAGGCCCAGGCCCGGGCGGGGGTCACGCTGGCCGGGATCACGGTGGCCCACAGCACCACCATGCCCGGAAGGACCACCCGTCTGAACGCTGCCCCCATGTGCCCTCCTCCCGCCTCAGGCGACCTGGTACCGTTTGGCGTACTCGGCCACCTTGCGCAGCCGCAGTTCCTTCCCGGCGATGGTGCGGCCTTCGCAGGCCTCCACCAGCCGCCGGGTGCCCTCCACCATGCCGAATTTCTGGAAGAAGGCGCTGCGGATGGTCTTGTCCTCGGCGTCGGTGGTGGCGAACCAGTAGGCCGCCGGGGCGATCTCGACGTTGAGCACCCGGGTGAGCCCGCGCCGGCTCCAGTACAGCACCTCCCGGCGGCGTTCGTCCTGCTGCAGGCTCTCATGCAGCCGGACCTGGTGTTCGGACAGCCCCAGATCCGCCGAGAAGTATTCCGGCTCCGAGAAGCCCTTGTACAGGAACTGTTCGGCCATGGTCTGCAGCAGCTTCCGGGCCGCGCCGTGCTTGATGTCGGTGGGGGTCTGGGTGCTCAGGACCACGAACCCGTTGAACTTGCGGATGGTGCGGAACATCATCTCCGCCATGGCGAAAAAGGACGGGTCCGCCAGGAACGACCAGGCCTCGTCGATGATGACGATCTTCCGCTCATGCAGCGTGCTGGGGTTGACGATCCGGTTCCAGATCACCCCCATGAGGGCGGAAACGAAGGGCTTGGCCAGGAGGGGATCATCCTCGATGCCCTCCAGCTCGAAGTAGAGGTACTTGGCCGTGGACACGGTATCCAGGCCGCTGTCGAAGAACTGGTCCCGGGGCGCTCGGGTCCAGAGTTCCACCGCGTCCACGAACTGGGGCGCTTCGGAGCGCAGGAAGGTGAGCAGGCTGGAGAGTGGCCTGGGCGGCGGGAGCCGGGTGCCCGGGTCCTTCTTCAGGGCCCGCAGATACTGCTGGCACTGGTTCTCGAAGTCGCGGAAGAAGCCGCCGCGGCCGCTGGAGCCGCCACCCTTCAGGGCCCGGTCCAGCAGGTTCTTCTGGGCCGGCTCCAGCGGCCGCCCCTGCCCCACCAGGCCATCCAACCAGGCCTCGAAGAACAGCCGCGCCTGTTCCACAGGGCAAGGCAGGAAGCCGCCGTCCGGCAGGGCCCGCAGGTAGACCCCTTCCCGCTCCTGGCGGACCTTCTCCTGCAAGGCCCAGGCCAGCGGGCACGGGTTGAACTGGAACCGGCCTCCGCGGATCCGCATGACCGCGACCTCGCCCGACAGCTCCTGGGCCATCAGCTCGAACACCGGCCCGTAGCTGTTGCCCTTGTCCAGCACGTAGCCCTGGGACGGGAACATTGCGTTCCCCACCAGGAACATGTTCATCAGCAGCGATTTCCCGGATCCGGGCAGGCCCAGCACCGCCTTGTTCCAGCTGGGCTCCTGGCTGGTGAACAGACTGTAGCCGTAGGTGCCACCCTTGCGGTCGCCGAAGATAATGAACGGCTTGCTGTCCCCGCTGCCCAGCTTGTAGAGGAACGCGGAATCCCCCACGTTCAGGGAGGTGACCAGGTTGCAGCGCTGGCAGTAGCTGCCGTTGCCGGGGATGGAGCCCAGATCGGCGAACAGCCGGTGCCTTGGCCCCTCCTCCTGGCAGTCCGCGCCAAAGATCATCTTCATCTGGCTCTGGATCTTGGCGGAGCGGTCCTCCAGTTCGGCCTGGCTCTCCCCGTCCACCAGCAGGTTGAAGTACCAGTTGAAGGGCGCCGCGCTTTCGGTGCACACCGTCCCAAGGAAGTGCCGCGCCTCCGCCTCGTATTCGGCCGACGCCTGCTGCCGGTGCGCCAGGGCGCCTGCGAAGCCCTGGAACAGCTCGATCCGCTTTGCCATTTTCGAGAACTCCAGCGAGCGCCAGGTCTGGGTGATGGTGAACGGAAAGGCCAGTTCGTCCTGGAAGCGCCGGAACACGTAGCCGACGCTGATCCGCGGCGGCACCTTCCAGGTGAGCACCTTGGTGGGCCGGTCATTGGTCCGGTAGACCCGCTCCGAGGAATCCCGGTGGGAGGCGCACACCTGCATCACCAGGGGTAAGCCGGGGTCCATGGGCGGAGGATCGGTC